>Ga0209184_1000225_pt1 | contig 72699 bp, 56 predicted proteins | sample EN8Hudsemesocosm_2_FD_184627 | JGI IMG/M metagenome (GOLD analysis project Ga0209184, IMG submission 184627) | Methane-oxidizing microbial communities from mesocosms in the Hudson Canyon - EN8C Hudson Canyon (SPAdes) (version 2) | ecosystem: Environmental > Aquatic > Marine > Cold seeps | place... | reverse complement strand
ATCTATTTCGCCAGACTTAGGCCAGCCACCATAAGTTTCATCCGTTGGCATCATCCAAAAGGCAGGAAAACTACCTTGCCCGTATGGCATTTTGGCTTTTATTTCAAAACGACCATACTTAAAGTCGGCTTTATTTTTACTAATCATACGTGCAGATGTGTAAGGTAGTTCAGCACCTTCTTCTGCAGGGAGTGCTACTAGTTTAAGTGTGCCATCACTGACGAATGAGTTTTCTGCCTCTTCGGTGTAACACTGTTTCTCATTATTACCACCGCCCCAGCAATTTACTTCGTGTGTCCACTTATTGCTGTCAATTGTAGCGCCATCGAATTCATCACTCCAAATTAACTCCCAATCACTTACTGGCTGTTGAGGATCAATTTTGCTTGAGTCAGTGTTGGTTGCTACATCGCCACCACAACCTAGCATTGATACCGCTGAAACCAACACACAAAGCTGTGTGATCTTTCTTGCAACTTTTATCATAATTTGACTTCCAATTACCTAACTAGTATCGCTGTTGTGCTTTATTTATGTTTTTTAATTTTTATTACATTCAATAAAACAAACGATAATTTAATAGTTATACGCTAGGTATTTATAATGCGTATAAGCTATTCCCTAGCATCATATTGTGTCAGCTAAGACAGTGTTACAATTCAAATGCGGCATCAGGTGACATTAACGCGGTGTTGTTACATTTTGTTACCACATTACGCCAAGGCGCAACAAAAACGCGTTAACAGGTTGCATACACCTAAAAATTGATTAAAGCTGTTTGGATTCGATTAGTTTTTGGATAGCAGAGCTGTAATTTCGGCTTACTTTAAGGTGAATATCTTCACCGAGTTCTAAGATACATTCGCTATTGCGTAACGCGCGAATGCTTTTAATACAGTTAACATTCACTAGGGTGGATTTATGAATGCGTTTAAAGACTCGTTCATCTAGTTGACTTGCCAATTTTTTCATCGTAATGCGTACTATGTGCGTTTCTTTTTCCGTATGCACACACATGTAATCACCTGCTGCATCAATCCAGCGTATGGTATTAACGGGTAAAAATACTTTTTCATTATCACTATTTTTGATAACTAGCTCTTGGCAAAAGGAAGTAGGTAGTGGGTTGTTTGATTCGAGCCAGTTTTCGAGTTCTGAAATAGAAATGCCAGAGCTTTTTCCTAGCGCTTGTAATAACTTAAACTTTTCTCGTTCTTTATTTGAATGTTCAGGGTTATGTTTTTCTAATAGTCGCTCAACGGTTTTTTTCAAACGCCCTAGGTTTGCAGGTTTCATTACATAATCAATGGCATTCAACTCAAAGGCATCAAGCGCATATTCTCCGTATGCGCTAACAAAAACAATCATCGGCAAGATATCTGACTGTAGCGCTTGCACAACTTCAATGCCGTTTAACCCAGGTAAGCGCAAGTCGAGAAATAAAACATCGGGGCATAACTCATGACACAACACTATTGCTTGGTCACCATCACTCGCCTCAGCAATTACATTAATCTCAGGAATTTTTTCAAGGCGTAACCTTAACCCTTCAAGCGCAAGAGGTTCATCATCAACAATAATTGCACTCAACGTTTGTTGAGTCATGATAACTTCTCAAAGGGGATAGAAATAACCACCGTTGTGCCCTTTTGGTCATTGTCAGTTATATTTATTTCATAGTCTCCACTAAACATAGCATCTAATCTCGCTTTAGTATTGCTCATGCCAATACCAAATCCATTGCTCACTACATTACTTTGTCCATCACCATTATCTAAAACTTGGATAATCAAACGACTATCCTGTTTTTCAGCAGTGATGGTAATAGTGCCTGCAACCTTTCTTGGTTCAATTGCATACTTAATTGAATTCTCTACCAAAGGTTGCAGCAGCATACTAGGGACATGGCAATTTAAGACTTCATCACTAATTTGCATATTAATGTTTAACCTATCTGCAAAGCGAACTTTTTCAATAGAAAGATAAAGATCAAGTAACGCTAATTCTTTGTATAAATTCGTTTTACTTTTCGCCTTATCATCTAAAGAGTAACGAAAAAACTCACAGAGTTTATCTAGCATTTCATTGGCTTTGTCATTTTCATGTTTATAAATAAGCGTAGAAATAGCATTCATGGTATTAAACATAAAATGTGGGTTTAACTGATACCGAAGCATTTGCAGTTGCGCATCTTTTGCTGACGTTTGCGCCCTTAACAGCATCTCATGTTCTTTTTGCAATTTAGTGTTGTATAACATAATAAAGAATATCGCAGTCCACACAAACATGGTGGTTAAAGAGAACATTAACCAGCCCCCAAACTCCAACATATTCCATGCTTCATTCCAGTGCTGATGAAAGACGATAACTTTGAAAGAGCTCATCTTAATAACGTTATAAACTAAGCCAAGAAGCGCCGCGGAAAAAAAGCTAAAAAAGAGCATGTTCTTTAAAGGAAGGTGAACAATTCGGCGAATAAGAAGCCACTGAAAATAAGACAAGAGAAAGCCACTCATTGTTTCAACAGCCAAGTTTATGATTTGCCCTGACAGGTTAAAATTTGGCTCGCTAAGCTGCGGGCGAATTATGGCGAGAAAAACGACAAAGGCATAGCCAAGCCAACCCGCAATTTGTAACGTCCAAAATTGATGACTTTGTTTTGAGAATACTTGTGGCTCTATTCCAAGCGATGTCTCGGTTCTAAACTCATCCATAACACCCATCATATTAATTAAGTAAATACCAATTCTATTAAATTTATTCCCACTTCAAAGCTATGTCAGAGGTTCAATAACAAGTTAAATTTTTTTAGATCTAGTCATTCTAAATCAAAAAGATTTTATGCCGTTAGTGGGCCTCTGACAAGCTCCCGAAGAGCGAGTTTAAAGGCTTATATGCCGCGTTATTGACTTTGATAAGGGAATAACCATTCTCTTCAATCAATGCCTTGTCTCTAAGCCTTTTAACTCTCGCTGAGCGGGAAATAACTTAATAGACTTGGTATAATATTAGAATACTGCCATAGTTTTGATTATATTCAAGACTTATGAATGTATAACAAACAACTTAATAAAGAACACTTTTGCGCCAAGACGTGCATATTTCGAGGTAAGTTAGGTACAAAGAAAAGGAGTTTTAATCTAGCAACGGAAGATAATTCGGAGTTAAACACTTATGAAAGTTGTTGGATCTGATTGGTTAAATAAACAATTCGACTTGCCATCCCTTCAATAATAGCATCTTTGCATTTATCTTTAAGCTTGCCGGGTAAACCGCGCAACGCATCTTGATCAATACACAGTATAATTGAATCTTCCACAGCTTTGGCAGAAGCACTTTTACGCTGCTTATTGATAAAGCTACTTTCGCCAATAAATTCACCCACAGAAATATAACCAACAATTTTATCTTCACCCTGATAGATAGAATTTTTTTTGGTGATGGCTATTTTTCCTGACAATACAATATAGAAATTACGATTAAGATCATCTTCCGTTTGCACAAACTTGTCTTTAACACATTTATAGCAAGTGGAAGAATTTAATAATAATTCTCGCTCTCCGACTGACAAACCTTTAAAAAAATTAACTCGCGCAACAATTTCTAATAGCTTTAAGTGGGATATATTCTTCAACGGTAACATCAGCTAAGTTTCCTGATGTAATAATGCTTTTACAGCAAGTATATCAACGAGTTTCTCATCAACTTTTAAATAGGCCACCGCACGGCTTTTTTCTAAATCACTAGATCCTGATTCATCATGAACCAATGTTGCCTCAATGATGCCCGGCATGTTTACCAGTAATTCCGATACTTCCTCTGCTCTTTCTTCACTGTGAATATTCGTGATAAAACTAAAGCTTTTAGATTTTTTCAATTTTTGCATACCAAAGCTAAGTACTAGCCAAATCAAACTCACTAATGCCATCACTAAAAAGATACTTTGCTCGCCATAACGACTCGCAACAAAACCACCAATAATACCACCGACAAAAGCACCAAAAAATTGGCTGCTAGAATAAATCCCCATCGCACTACCTTTAACACCAGCAGGGGCAATTCTTGATAATATTGACGGTAACGTCGCTTCTAAATAATTAAAAGCAGTAAAAAACATCACCACTGATAATACTAAACTCCAAAATCCAGAAGGTAAAAACCACAGTGATAACAGCGCTAAACTAAGCAGCGCTATTGCTCCAGTAAACATAGGTTTTTCTTGTTGTTTTTTCATGGCGATAATCATAAATGGCACCATCAAAAAGAAAGAGCCAAGCAAAGTAGGTAAGTAAATTTTCCAATGTTCTTCTAGCGCTAAACCACTGGCGACAAACTGCTTAGGCAAGGTAACAAAACAAGCGGTTAGTGCCATATGCAAAATAAACACGCCTAAATTCAAACGAAATAACTGTGGGTGCCTAATTAACTTAATGATTTGCTCAGGCAAGGCAACATTATCACCACGAGGGGCTTTACTAACAGAATAAGGCACCATAAATTGGATCATTAACATCGCGAGGATAGTTAATAATCCCGTGAACCAAAATAAACCACTTAAGCCAAAAGCATCTGCAACTATTGGCCCTAAGATCATGGCAAACGTAAATGAAAAACCAATAAACATGCCTATGGTTGCCATCACTTTCGGGCGCTGCTCTTCTCGAGTTAAATCAGCGGCTAACGCTAAAATAGCACTGGCAATTGCCCCCATGCCTTGTATAGCTCGACCTATAACAACACCATAAATGCTGGTAGAAAGTGCGGCAACAATACTGCCAATTAAAAACACCACCAAGCCTGCTAATATCACAGGCTTTCGTCCATATTTGTCTGATAAAATTCCCATGGGAATTTGCAATAAAGCTTGGGTTAAGCCATAAGCACCGATTGCCAATCCTAACCATAATGGGCTATACCCTGCTAGTTGCTCACCATAAATAGCAAAGACCGGCAAAATCATAAATAAACCAAGCATACGCACACCAAAAACACTGGCAAGCGAAAAGGCGGCTTTTTTCTCAATACGGTTTAAACCTGACACACTCATGGAATTTTATTACCCATTACTTACTCATTACAAAAAAACTGAAAAGCCAAAAATAGCGGAAAACTTAAAAATCGCCGTAGTTTACCACGCTAATGATAGCAACAAAAATAATCCTGTTAGCTTATACCAACAAAAAATAACACACCATAGCTAACATAGATGAAATAATGAAACTTAATACAGCGCCTTCCTTAACCATCGTTTTAATCTCTATTTCGCCACTACCATAAGCAATGGCATTTGGCGCGGTAGCTACCGGCAACATAAAAGCACAACTGGCGGCCATAGCAGCAGGGATCATTAAAATAGCAGGATCTAAGCCAGATGAAATTGCTGCGACTGCCAATATTGGCATCAACAAAGTTGCTGTCGCGGTATTGCTAGTAATTTCAGTTAAATAAGTTACGAATAAACAAATAGTTAACATCATTAATATCGGTGGTAAATTAGATAATGATGTTAGCCAGTCACCCATCATGGCGCTCAAACCCGAAGCCGTAAAACCTTTCGCAATAGCAATGCCACCAGCAAAGAGCAATAACATTCCCCACGGAATTGTTTTTGCAGTATTCCAATCAAGTAAACGACCCTCCTTACCGTTGGGGATCATAAACATAACAACTGCAGCAAATAGGGCAACGGTACTGTCGCCGACACCTTTTATTTCAAAAAAACCACTCCAACCACCAAAAGGCTCACTGCGGGTGATCCAAGCTAATGCCGTTAAACCAAAGACTAACAAGGTTCGTTTTTCTTCTGTTCGCCAAGTGCCTAACTCAGGTAAAACCAAATCATGTTCAAGCTTCACATGACGAGTTAACCACAAGGCCATAATAGGCAAAGCAATTAAGACCACAGGTAAGCCTATTTTCATCCAAGCTAAAAAGCCAAACTCTTTACCCGTATGTTCTTCATAAATACCAGCAAAAATAACATTGGGTGGGGTACCGATTAAAGTGCCTAAACCTCCCACACTTGAGGCATAAGCGATGCCCAATATTAATGCCACTTTTAGATTTTTATTATCAACATGACTCAAAATTGCTAGCGCCATCGGCAACATAATTAAGGTCGTGGCGGTATTTGAGATCCACATACTTAAAAATCCTGCAGCTAACATGAAACCTAAAACTAAACGCCTACCACTTGAAACACCCACTAAGCGAATCATATAAATAGCAAGTCGTTCATGAGCGCCACTTTTTTCAAGTGATTTAGAGAGCATAAATGCACCCATCAATAAAAGTATTACGTGGCTACCTAATGAAGAAGCGACCGCTTTATGATCCAAAATTCCAAACAAGGGTAACAGGGCAAAAGGCACTAACGATGTTGCCGGAATAGGGATAGCTTCGCTTACCCACCAAACTACCGTTAGTAAAGTTATTGCCGCTGCAATAGCAGGTTTGTCTGCTACAGACAGAGATTCCAGAATAAAATAAAAGACGAGCGCCAGTAATGGCCCTATTACGATGAAATGTTCTCTCTTTATTGTCATTGTTTTTAATTTAACTTGCATCGAGTATTAGCCTGAGAAAATATCATTATTACTTTAACTAAGCTACTTACAATTAATTCCCATGAGTTTATTGCTATGTCATAATATGCGGCTGTGGTTTTGCTAATGGATTAATGGATAGAAATGAGAAATATTGAAGTCAGAGGGGCACGTACCCACAACCTGAAAAACATAAACTTAGAAATACCCCGTGATAAGTTAGTTGTGATCACAGGGCTTTCTGGTTCAGGGAAATCATCACTGGCTTTTGATACCTTATATGCTGAAGGGCAACGTCGTTACGTTGAATCTCTTTCTGCCTATGCGCGTCAATTTTTATCCCTAATGGAAAAGCCCGATGTTGATCACATTGAAGGTTTATCGCCCGCAATTTCTATTGAGCAAAAGTCTACTTCACATAACCCGCGTTCAACCGTTGGTACTATCACCGAAATTTACGATTATTTGCGTTTATTATATGCGCGCGTTGGTGAGCCACGATGTCCGACACATAAACAACCATTAGCCGCGCAAACCGTCTCTCAAATGGTTGATAAAGTTTTAGAGCTTGAAGAAGGCACTAAAGTCATGCTGCTTGCACCCGTACTACAAAACCGTAAAGGCGAGCATGTAAAATTACTAGAAAATTTAGCCGCACAAGGCTTTATTCGCGCCCGTATTGATGGTGAAGTATGTGACTTGTCTGATCCACCAACACTAGAATTACACAAAAAACACACCATTGAAGTGGTCGTTGATCGCTTAAAAGTACGTCCTGAGATTCAATTGCGCTTATCTGAATCATTTGAAACAACATTAGGTTTAACCGCTGGCACAGCAAAAGTGGCCTTTATGGATGAGCCTAACAAAGAAGAGTTACTGTTTTCTGCCAACTTTGCTTGCCCACATTGTGGTTATAGCATGCAAGAATTAGAGCCACGATTATTCTCTTTTAACAATCCAGCAGGTGCCTGTCAAACTTGTGATGGTTTAGGTATTGAACAATTTTTTGATAGCAACCGAATAATCACTAACGATGAACTGAGCCTTGCTGGCGGTGCGGTGCGTGGTTGGGATAAACGAAATTTTTATTATTTTCAAATGTTACAAGCTCTCGCTGAGCACTATAATTTTGCGGTCGACATGCCATTTAAAGAGTTAACCGATGAAGCACGTAAGGTTGTACTTTATGGCAGTGGCAAGCAAGAGATTGAATTTAAATACATGAACGATCGCGGTGATGTTGTACTGCGTAAACATTCGTTCGAAGGCATTATTAACAATATGCAACGCCGCTATAAAGAGACAGAGTCTAATGCGGTAAGAGAAGAGTTGTCCAAGTATTTAAATAGTCAACATTGTCCTGACTGTAACGGTAGTCGTCTGCGGTTAGAGGCACGTAATGTATTCATTGACGATACGCCACTACCTATTGTCGCCGAATTTGCCATTGCCGATGCACTTGAATTCTTTCAGGGCTTGAAATTAACGGGACAAAAAGCACAAGTTGCCGAGAAAATTTTAAAAGAAATTAATGAGCGTTTAGGTTTTTTAGTTAACGTTGGTTTGAATTATTTAAACTTATCTCGCGGCGCAAACACGCTATCAGGTGGTGAAGCGCAACGTATACGTTTAGCTAGCCAAATTGGCGCTGGTTTAGTTGGTGTTATGTACGTTTTAGATGAGCCATCTATCGGGTTACATCAACGAGACAACGAGCGTTTATTAAGTACATTAATCCATTTACGCGATCTAGGTAATACCGTCATTGTGGTTGAACATGATGAAGATGCCATTCGCGCCGCTGATTTTGTCATAGATATTGGGCCTGGAGCAGGTGTGCATGGTGGTGAGATTATTGCCCAAGGCACAGTAGATGATATTTTGAATTGTAAGGACTCACTTACCGGAAAATACCTATCTGGCGTAGAAGAAATTGAGATACCGAAAAAACGTCATCCATTTGGTAAAAAAAATGTGGTTGAGTTACTTGGTGCTAGTGGCAACAACTTAAAAGATGTAGATTTAGTTATTCCTAACGGTTTAATGACCTGTATCACTGGTGTTTCAGGCTCAGGTAAATCTACTTTAATTAATGATACTTTGTACAAATTAGCCCACATTGAACTCAACGGTGCGACGCTAGATGAGCCAGCACCACATAAATCTATCGCAGGCTTGGAACATCTTGATAAAGTTATCGATATTGATCAAAGCCCAATAGGCAGAACGCCTCGCTCAAATCCAGCTACCTATACAGGTATATTCACCGCCATTCGAGATATATTTTCCGCAACGCAAGAGTCTCGTTCTCGCGGTTATAAACCGGGACGTTTTAGCTTTAATGTGAAAGGTGGCCGTTGTGAAGCTTGCCAAGGTGATGGTTTAATCAAGGTGGAAATGCACTTTTTACCTGATGTTTATGTGCCTTGTGATGTTTGTAAATCTAAACGTTACAACCGAGAAACGTTAGAAGTATTATACAAGGGTAAAAATATTCATGAAGTATTAGACATGACTATTGAAGATGCCTTTGAATTCTTCAATGCCATTCCAGCCGTAAAACGTAAACTTCAAACCCTACTTGATGTCGGTTTAGGTTACATAAAATTGGGACAGTCAGCGACCACACTTTCGGGCGGTGAAGCGCAACGCGTTAAGTTATCCAAAGAATTGTCAAAACGTGATACCGGCAAAACCTTATACATTTTAGATGAGCCAACCACAGGTTTGCATTTTCATGATATTAAGCAATTACTTCATGTTATTCATCGCTTGCGTGATCACGGTAATACTATCGTGGTTATTGAACACAACCTTGATGTGATTAAAACTGCTGATTGGATAATTGACTTAGGGCCTGAAGGCGGCTCAGGTGGCGGTGAAATTCTAGTCACTGGCACGCCAGAGCACGTAGCGCAGCATGAAGGTTCACATACGGCACACTTTTTAAAACCCTTGCTAAACTAGCTATCCACTAAACAAACTCAAATCACTTCTTGTAGTCATAAAACCTCACGAATTCTGTGAGGTTTTTTTATATTTAAACTCATACCAAACGGTTTAAACACTTCTCACGTGAAATACATGTTCAACATTTGAAATTTGCTCAAGCAAATGTAGAGTTGGCTCCTGTTCAATATCTAAAATGGTATAGGCAATTTCATCACGACTCTTATTCACCATATCAAATACGTTAATATTTAAATCAGCAAGTAAGTTTAAGACCGTTCCTAATACTTTTGGGACATTATCGTTAGCAAAGGTGACTCGATAGCCTGTAGTGCGTTCCATTGATACTGCGGGAAAATTCACTGAATTAATGATATTACCATTATCAAGAAAATCAATTAGTTGATTTGCCGCCATCACTGCGCAATTTTCTTCAGCTTCAACAGTACTTGCTCCTAAATGAGGAAACAGCATAACTTTATCATGGGCAATGAGTGCTTCACTAGGAAAATCGGCAATATAACGTGTTAATTTTCCAGAATCTAACGCGTCTATAACTGCTTTTTCATCGACTAACTCACCACGTGCTAAGTTGATTAATTGTGCTCCTTCTTTAATGGCGGAAAATGCATCGTCATTGATAAAACCTAACGTTGCTGGAAAAACAGGCACATGCAAAGTAACAAAGTCAGAACGTGCTAATAATGAATTTAGATTTCCTGCGCGAGTAACATTAGACGATAGTTGCCATGCCGCTTCAACACTTAATTTAGGATCGTAACCAACCACTTTCATGCCTAGGCTTATTGCTAGATTAGCAATTTTAGCCCCGATAGCACCGAGACCAACCACACCTAATGTTTTGCCTTCAAGCTCACTGCCACCGTATTGCTTCTTACCCGCTTCAACTTTTTTATGTAGTGCACTTGGGTCTGTTTCTGTGGCTAATGAATCAACATAACGCATACTTTGCGTTATGCCACGAGAGCCTAATAACAAGCTCGCCAGTACTAATTCTTTTACTGCATTTGCATTTGCACCAGGGGTATTAAAAACCACAACACCTTGTGGGGTATAGTCATTAACAGGAATATTATTAACGCCTGCTCCTGCACGAGCTATCGCCAAAACCGAATTAGGTAATACTTCAGTATGTAATTTATGGCTACGTAATAAAATGGCATCTGGCTCTTCACACGCTGAAGATACCTGATAATTTACTTGTGGAAATTTATCTAAACCTTTTGCAGCAATATTATTGTATGTTCTGATTTTCTTCATGAGTTACTCTTAAATTATTATTATGGAAAAATATCAATGGTTATTGTTGTCAGTATTCATTTAAAATCTGTACTCAATGAAAAAACTTGTTAGCAGCTAGCCACTAACAAGTTTCATCAGTTACGCCGTGGCTTGTTGATAAGCCCAAGTTAACCAAGGTAGTAAAGCAACAACATCTGATTTTTCAACTGTTGCACCACACCATATTCGTAAACCAGAAGGTGCATCTTTATAAGCGCCAATATCAAAAGCGACTTGCTCATCAGCAAGTAGTTTGATCATGGTTTTTATTTGATCATCACTGGCTTTTAATTGAAAACAAACGCTGGTGTTTGAGCAAATTTCAGGGCTTTGCGCTAAGAAATCGATCCAGTCGTTTTGCGCAACATATTCAGCTAAGGCTTGTAAATTCCCTTGGCTTTTTTCAATCGCTGCTGGTAAACCGCCAATATTTTCAATCCAAGTTAAAGCGTCAAGATAGTCTTCAACACATAAAAGTGATGGTGTATTGATGGTTGCACCTTTGAAGATACCATCAATTAATTTACCTTTATTGGTTAAACGAAATACCTTAGGTAGTGGCCATGCTGGCGTATAAGACTCAAGACGTTCAACCGCTCTTGGACTTAAAATTAACATACCATGTGCACCTTCACCGCCAAGTACTTTTTGCCAACTAAAAGTAGCAACATCAATTTTATTCCAATCAATGTCCATGGCAAAAACTGCACTGGTGGCATCACAAATAGTTAGGCCAGTACGTTCATCACTTATCCAGTCTGCGTTATCAACTTTTACACCTGAAGTGGTGCCATTCCAAGTAAAAATAATATCGTGATCTGGGTTAGCTTGTGAAAAGTCTGGTAATTGGCCATATTCAGCAACAAATGAACGGGCATCTTCAAGTTTTAATTGTTTAGCAACATCTGATGCCCAACCAGAGCCGAATGATTCCCAAGCAAAAACATCAACTGGCCTTTGACCTAGTAGCGACCACATAGCCATTTCCATAGCTCCAGTATCAGAGCCTGGTACTATGCCTACTTTATAGCCTTGGGGTAAATTTAATAAACGCGAGGTTTCATCTATAGCTTTTTTTAAACGTTCTTTACCTATGCTACTACGGTGAGAACGACCTAGACTGTCAGTATTTAGAGAACTTAGATCATAACCAGGGCGTTTAGTACATGGGCCTGAAGAAAAGTTTGGGTTTACCGGTTTAACTTGAGGTTTCATTTATATTCCTTGTCGGCTCAACCAGTGGTGTGAGCCTTTAATTAAAATATTAGTTATACTGATTAAATTAATATCAACAGTGATGTAAGGGGTTAAAATATTGATACAAATAGTGCCTTAAATTCATACTGCGCTCAATAGAAAAAGTTAATAAAAAAACAAAATTAATGAATAATTATTCCAGATCATAAATCAGCGTTGAACTGTCTCCCCTCTAGTAAGGTAGGCAGACAATAGTGATTACAACAAGGAAAAGAAAGAATGGTAACAATACCTGATTCAACAAGGCTAAGTTTTCGCCTTTTAGGGCAAGAAGATGCGCAATTGTTATGGGAATTAGATCAAGACCCAGAAGTGATGCATTTTATCAATGGTGGTAAACCCAATAGTATGGAAACCATCAAGGATGTTTGCCTACCACGCATGAATGCATATACAGATGCGAGTAAAGGTTGGGGGATTTGGCAGGTTTCTGATAAATCATCTCAAGAATACCTTGGCTGGGTGCTAGTGCGCCCTATGGATTTTTTTACCGACAAACCTAATTTTGTTGATTTAGAACTAGGTTGGCGCCTTTTCAAAAAGGCATGGGGAAAAGGTTATGCTACAGAGGCTGCTATAGCTATACAAAATGCTGTTGCTAGTCAAACTGATATCCAATATATGTCAGCTTTAGCTATAGAAGAAAATACCGGCTCTGTTGGTGTGATGAAAAAAATGGGCATGGACTTTATAAGAAAGTATTCACATAAAGACCCTATTGGCGACTTTATCGCCGTACACTATCAAATGTCGGTAAAATAGCTTACTCTATTTTTAATAAAAACTAGAGACTTATATAGTCCAATAAATGAGAAGGAATAAGCTGCTGAAAACCACGACTAAAACTCAAGATTACCCAAACATTTTTATATACCTACTAGCCTTTACCAGTGGCTTTTGCATTATGGGTATAGAGCTTTTAGGTGGTAGAATTCTCGCGCCTTATTTTGGTAGCTCAGTACATATTTGGGGCAGTATCATTACTGTCTTTATGCTGAGCTTGTCTTTAGGCTATTTGCTTGGCGGAAAGCTATCGACACGTTCGGCATCCCTAGCGACATATGGGCTAATTTTTCTTATTTCCGCTATTACACTTTTACCTATTGCTTTGTTTAGCCAAGGGCTAATGGAAATTGTATTTCTAAATATTGAAGATTCTCGTTATGGATCTTTACTAGCCTCTATGGTGCTGTTTTTTATCCCCACTGTAATTCTTGGCATGTTATCTCCTTATTCCGTACGTTTATTAGTTAAAAGCTCTAATGAAAGTGGACAAGTAGCAGGCAAGCTTTATTTCATTTCCACCTTAGGTAGCGCGCTAGGTACCATAGTGACTTCATTCTATTTAATATTATGGTTTGATATTAATATCATTGTTTTTAGCTTTAGTGGTGTTCTTGCCTGCTTAGGTTTATTAGCAATCTTCATCAATAGATCCCACCAGCTACATAAGGTGGAGCTCAGCCATGTTTAAACGTATTACGATGTTTTTATCATTCTTATTGCTAACTATTTCATTTGTACAGGCAAAAGTAATCCATCAAGAACGCTCCCTCTATCGTAATATTTTAGTAGAAGATAACGGCGATTTACGCTGCTTAAAATTTAATGTTCGAAGCACTAAAACCCAACAGAGTTGCTTCTTGAAAAGCCAACCTCAACAACTAGTGTTTAATTATACTAAGTTATTGATGACCAGTTTATTATTTAATGATGAACCAAAACGCATTTTAATTGTTGGTTTAGGTGGTGGTACCATGTCAAATACCTTGGCTCAACTCTACCCTCAGAGCCAAATTGATAATATAGAGATTGATCCCGCCGTTATTAAAGTTGCTCGTGATTATTTTGGTTTTTTAGAAAATGATAAAGTGAAAACCTACCCCCAAGATGGTCGTATTTTTATTAAACGCGCTTTATTAAAGAAACAAACTTATGATTGGATAATTCTCGATGCATTTAATGGCGACTACATCCCTGAACACTTAATGACAAAAGAATTTTTACAAGAAGCAAAAGCCTTGTTAAGTGAAAATGGCATACTTAGCTCAAACACTTTTTCGTTAAGTGAATTATATGCCCATGAGTCAGCCACCTATAAAGCTGTATTTGGTGATTTTTATCAAGTGAGCAACCAAGTAAATTCAAATCGTATTATTCTGGTTAGTAAAGAAGGCTTTTCTAACGACAGTATTAACACAGGTAAACTCAATAAACTTGATGAAAAGCTATCAATATATGGCGTTGATATTAAATTGCTTCATCGCAACTTAATAAATACAAAGAGCCAGCAAAGCTGGCCAGAAAGTACTCGTATTCTGACCGACCAATTTTCTCCTGCTAATTTATTGAATGCAAATTAGTTGCTGAGTGTAATACCATTCAGTATAAATACTAGCCTAAGGTCTAATTGGTTTATTTTGTCGACACTTCTATAGTGTAAATATAAATTATAACTTATTAGGGGCATCTCATGAGCTTTACAGAACAACAAACAGAAGCAATGAATTCGGCGAAAACATACTGGAATAGGCAGGCAAAGCTTGTCAGCTGGTTTAAAGAGCCAACCAACATATTGTCGACAAATAAGAACAATTGGACTGATTGGTTTGCTGATGGAGAGCTTAATACTAGCTACCTTGCTCTTGATTATCATGTTGAACAAGGTCGAGGTGATCAGATTGCCCTCATATATGATTCTCCAGTTACCAATTCCAAGCAAACATTCACTTATCTAGAGCTTACAGAATTAGTAGCAAAATTTGCTGATGTATTACAAAAGCAGCAAGTAGAAAAAGGCGACCGTGTACTTATCTATATGCCAATGATCCCACAAGCTGCTATTGCTATGTTAGCTTGCGCTAGAATTGGCGCTGTCCACTCTGTTGTATTTGGTGGCTTTGCCTCAAAAGAGCTCGCTATTCGTATTAATGATGCTGAGCCTAAGGTTGTTGTTAGCGCTAGTTGTGGTATTGAAATTGAAAAAGTGATTCCTTATAAGCCCTTGCTTGATGATGCAATTGAATTAGCAAAACATAAGCCGAGTAGTTGTATTATTTATCAAAGAGAACAATTAAGCGCACCAATGGATAGTGATAGAGACTATAATTGGCAAATACTAATGAATACGGCTAAAGGTATTGCGCCTGTTAGCCTTAAAAGCACCGATCCCCTTTATATTCTTTACACATCAGGAACAACGGGTAAACCTAAAGGCGTTGTACGCGATAATGGCGGACATGCTGTTGCAATGCTTTATAGTATGAAAAATATTTACGGCATGAGCGCAGGAGATACCTTTTGGGCAGCTTCAGATGTGGGTTGGGTTGTAGGTCATTCTTATATTGTTTATGCGCCGTTAATGGCAGGTTGCAGTACTATATTATATGAAGGAAAGCCTATTAGAACGCCAGATGCAGGTGCTTTTTGGCGAGTATGTGATGAATACAAAGTAAACGCACTTTTTACTGCTCCAACCGCCTTTCGCGCTATAGCTAAAGAAGATCCTGATGGCGCATTAATGAAGGATTATGATTTATCTCATTTGAAACGTCTATACCTTGCTGGAGAGCGTCTAGATCCTGCAACTTACCATTGGTTAGGTGAAAAGTCTCAACTTCCTGTCATTGATCATTGGTGGCAAACAGAAACAGGCTGGGCAATTGCCAGCACGCCATTTACTGATGAAACATGTAATGAATTAATGCCAACTAAAGCAGGCTCTGCAGGTTTTCCTGTACCTGGTTTTAATGTTGAAATTTTAGATGTATACGGTAAAGCACTACCCGCAAACCAGCAAGGAACGGTTGCCATAAAATTACCTATGCCTCCAGGATGCTTGGCAACAATATATCAAGATGAAGAGCGCTTTAAATCGAGCTATTTATCAACTCACCCAGGCTATTACGTTACTGGTGATGGTGGCTACATTGATGAAGATGGCTACCTATTTATTATGGGACGAACCGATGATGTCATTAATGTTGCCGGACATCGCTTATCAACAGGTGAAATGGAAGAAGTGTTATCAGGCCATAATGCCGTTGCTGAATGTGCTGTAATTGGTATTCATGATACATTGAAAGGACAAGTACCCTTTGGTCTTGTCGTCATTAAAAATGGCGTTGAGGAAAGTGATGACTCATTGATTAAAGCATTAAAAAGTAAAGTACGTGCAGAAATAGGTGCTATAGCCTCTTTAAAAGGGTTAATCATAGTGGAACGTCTACCTAAAACACGGTCAGGAAAAATATTGCGAAAAACCTTAAGACAAATGATTGATGGTCAAGAAATTGATATTCCTTCAACCATTGATGATCCGCAAGTATTAGATGAATTGTCACCTAGATTAGTAGGGATAACTAGCTAACATTGATAAATAACCATTTTATTATAAGCTTAATAAGGGCAGTTTATTGATATAGATTAAGTGCATCACTGTATTATATTCCTTAAACCATTAACTATTTAGCTAATGGTTTTCTATGTTAGGTGAACAATGTATTACAACACGCAGACATATATGAAGTTAAAAGAGCAACGAAAGCACAAGTTGTTCATATACTCTATGTTTCTCGCATTAGTGTTATTGTTTACCAACATAGCGATGGACTATTTTTTAACGGGTCATATTCCGTTTAACGCTGTAATAACCATTATACCCGTGCTTATTTTTCTTCTCGTTAAGCACTTTTCTTCATTCGGGTATGGTGTTTATCGAAGTTTTTATCTGATATTTATTATTGCCATCATAGAAGCCATACTTCATTCTCGACCAGAACAAGCCACGCCTACTTACTGGGCATATTTAATTATTATTACCATTTTTACTTATGAGAAAACGATAAAAAATGCACTGATAATTAATGGGTTAGCTTTTCTTGCTTTATCTATGTTGGCCGTATTTAATTATCTGTTAATCATCAAATTACCCTATAGCCAGTTTAACTACCTAAGTTTTCTTATGATTTATATCGTGCTATCTGCTTTCGTTTACATCATGGTTAAAAATTTCTCTGAAATAGAAGCGATTCTGCACCGTCAATCTCTAACACTACAACACAATGTTGATGAATTACACAGTGTTCAGCAAAGCTTAATTGAAGCAGAAAAAATGGCGGCTTTAGGTGGCTTAGTGGCTGGTATTTCTCATGAAATAAATACTCCTTTAGGTATAGCCTTAACGGCAATAACACACAACCAAGATCACCTTATTAGTATAGACAAACACTTGAAAGATAAAACATTGAAACGAAGTTTACTTAAGGAGTCTATTAAATCTCAACAGCATGGCTTTCGAATTATTTTGAAAAACCTTGATCGTGCTAACAATTTGATCGGTCATTTTAAGCAAGTAGCCGTAGATCAAGCATCCGAAAATTTAAGAGAAATTTATATATATGAATATATACAAGAAATTGTTGATTCTATGTATTCATTACTCAAAGATAAAAATATTCATATTCACTTCCAAGGCTTGGAAGGAGTCAAGGTGAATACTTACCCTGGACCTATTTACCAAATTATTAGTAACTTTATCAATAACTCCATATTGCACGGGTTTGAGTCGCAAGAAGAAGGCAATATCACTGTTGCGGTGAGTGTTTCTAAGCAAAAAGTAACATTACGTTATATTGATGACGGTATTGGTATGAATGAAGAAATGCTAAAGAAAATTTATGAGCCCTTTGTCACCAGTAAGCGTAATCGAGGCGGTAGTGGCTTAGGTATGAATATCGTATATAATTTAGTAACTCAAGTATTAGAAGGTGATATAGATTGCCAATCAGCACCTGATGAAGGAATTGAAATTAATATATCTTTCCCTGTCGATATTTGTGAATAACAAAGTAATTTTGATTACCTTAGGTTGAATCTCTATTTAGCCAGGGATTAATTTTATTAGTGCTTTTAGCTTTTTTTACATGAGTAACATTTTCACTAGCCGTTTTGCTTGAACCCGCCACAGCCTGATTTATCTCATTCATTTCAGCTTGGGTTAAATCTCGCCATTGCCCAGGTTTTAAATTACCTAACTCAACACTCATAATACGTGAACGTTTTAGTTTTTTAACATCATAACCCAAGTATTCACACATTCGACGAATTTGACGGTTCAACCCTTGCGTTAAAATGATAGTAAAAACGAAACGACTTTTCACCTGCACTATGCACGGTTTGGTAATCGCGCCTAAAATGGGAACGCCTCGAGACATGCGCTCAATAAAACGTTCACTAATGGGTTTATCTACTGTGACAATATATTCTTTATCATGCGCATTTTCTGCCCGCAAAATTTTATTAACAATGTCACCGTCACTGGTAAGAAAAATTAAACCTTCTGAGGGTTTATCTAGGCGGCCAATAGGAAAAATACGCTGTTTGTGGCCGATAGCCTCAATAATATTACCACGCACATGATCTTCACTGGTACAGGTAATGCCGATAGGTTTGTTATAAGCAATATAAATACGATCAGACTTGTTTTTTGCACTGGCCGAAATTACCTTGCCATCAACTTTTACCTCATCACCCAATTGAACTTTAGTACCTAACTCAGGTAACTTACCATTGATAGTGACGCGATTAGCTTCAATTAATTTATCCGCACCGCGGCGAGAACAAAAGCCAGATTCACTGATGTATTTATTTAAACGTTTCTCATTGTTTGGGGCATTCGTTGGATTGTCAGACATAAAATTAATATGAGTGCATTTAGTTTGTTTGGCATTATACTCAAAACATTAGTCAATGTATCAAACATCTGTGGATCTTTATGCTAATTTTTGCTCATCGTGGTGCCAGTGGTGTAGAACCGGAAAATACTTTACGGGCAGTAAAAGTGGCTCTTAATGCAAACGTCGATGGTTTAGAAATAGATATACATGAAGTAGACGATAAGCTTTTTGTTATTCATGATCGTTGGTTGCACCGAACTACTACTGGCAATGGCCAAATATCTCATCATAAATATGAGCATTTACGCAGCTTAGATGCTGGATTAGGTGAAACAATACCAACCCTTGATGAAGTATTATCCTTGGTTTCAGGAAAATGTATTCTCAACTTGGAATTGAAAGGTGTTAATAATATTGCCTTATTATTTTCCTATATTGATCACGCTATCAAAACATCAAAACTAGTCGTTGAGAATATTATACTTTCCTCATTCAATCACCGTTTACTTTATAATATTCATCAACAAAGGCCTGAATTTCCTATTGGAGCCCTCACTGCTTGTTACCCGCTAGAATATGCAAAATTTGCAGAGCAACTTAATGCTTACTCTGTCCATCTTGATGTTGATTTTATCAGTCAACATTTTGTAGAAGATGCCCATAAACGCGGCTTAAAAGCATTTGTGTATACAGTAGATGAACTCGATGATATCAATGCCATGAAAGCGCTAGGAGTTGACGGTATCTTTTCTAACTTTCCCACAAGAGCCAAAAGTCATGTGGCGCATTTGAATATAAATTCAAATAACAACCAATGCAAAACAGCAACAAAATCACAATTTTAGAAAAAATACCGCGCAGCCAATTGTAATTGTTTCTCAACTAAATCAACAGGATCATGGGTATAGTAGCGAGCTGGACGATGACTATCAATGTAATTGAACTCTGCTGATAAGAACCAATGTTTGGTTAAACGATATGTATGGTTTAAGCTGAATGCTTGGCCATCTTCGTTATTATTATCCCCTAAAGTGTCATCATGATCAGTAATGAAAAAATCCTCTATACGGACGGTACTTTTATGCTTTTTATTACCCAATTTGTCACCCCAGGGAAAGTCTTGCCATTTATAGGTTAAGGAAACAAAAGCACTGGTATAATCATTATTAACCATGTCAACTTGAAGGGGACTTTGCATCAGGGTATCACCCGATAAGAACTGTGCTAGTAAGGATAGATTTTTTGAAAAGCGCCAGCTAGCACCAAGATGGTAAAAACGTGTTTGCCAAGCATATTGGCCGTTTTTCACTTTGTAAGGGATTGCTCTATTATTATAATAGCCTGCAGATAATTCACCTTTCCCATGTAAAGACCACTCACCACGAACATGATAACCAACCTTATGATCAATTTCTAAAAAAGGCTCTGACTTATCAGCTTGCCCTGCAAGTGCCCCTTCACGCGCCGGAAACCAAGGAAGTTCACGTGCTTCCCCCCAAAGTGTTTGTCTACTACTCATCGTCCAGCCATGCCAAGCAAGTAGCGCGCCCGAGGGATCATTATTAATAAAAGCGGTCGCTGAGAAGGAAAGATCAAAAGCATCATCATTCATTCTACCCAAGCGGGTAATTTTAAATTCAGAGCCTAACACACGTATTTCTTCACCAATCCAAGTATTGATAGTAGACGAATTAAGTGTATCTTTACTGGCCCATGCAAAGGCTTTGTTTTCTAGCGATATTTCAGGATAGAAAATCCCTCCTTTTACTTGCAAACGGTAACCTGAGGAGTTTGGCAAACCACGATATTTCAAATAAGCTTCTGTAACGCCTGCTGCACTGTCTTCTTGATCAAGAAAACTATTGAATACGCCATGCGTGCTTAAACCATTTTCCCATTGGGCACTCAATTCAACGCCGGCTTGAGCAATAGTCAATTGTTGTCCATCACTTAAACCAAATTTTCCTTGTCCACCCGCAATATAACTTTTTTCTAAGGAATCAGTGTTGCTTGCTCTTATATCAAGTATCCCATTAGCTTTATATTCAACAGATTCACTTGTTGGGATAATTATTAATGTCAACAAAATAGCAAAATAGTAGAAAATAGTTTTCTCGTTTATCACGTATTCTCCTCAGTATTTTCTCATGATACTTCTGGTGTTTTTTGATCTAATAACCAAGAAGTTAACTCATCAGCAGGTTTTGGTCTACTAATGAAATAACCTTGCGCTAACTCACAACCATGCTCTGCTAACCAAGTAAGTGAATATTCATCTTCAATCCCCTCAGCAACAACATATAAGCCCATATTATGTGCTAACTCTATGGTTGAACGGACAATAATTTGATCATCAACATCATGCTCTAGTCGTTGCACAAAGGATTTATCGATTTTTAATTCGTGCACTGGTAGCTGCTTTAATTGAGCTAAAGAAGAATAACCTGTGCCATAGTCATCAATAGAAATTTTCATACCGTGTTTTTTAAATTCACTTAATACTTTGATTGCCGATTCTGGGTCTTCAACCACTGAGCTTTCTGTGACTTCCAACGTTACTCTTTCTGGTGGCACATTAGCATTCGTTAGAGATTGACAAATAAATTGGTAAAAATCTGCTTCTTTTAAGTTTTCAGCTGAAATGTTGACTGCTATATTTAAATGAATACCTAATGTTTTCCAAGTATTAAATTGTGCTAGTGCTGTGGTAAATACCCAACGAGTTAATGCTTTAATTTGCCCTGTTTGCTCAGCTATGTTGATAAAGTTATCTGGTGGCACCATGCCTAAATGAGGGTGTTGCCATCGCACAAGTGCTTCAACATGGGTGACAATGTGAGTTTTCAAACACATTTTAGGCTGAAAATGTAATTCAAGTTCACCTGCAGGAATCGCTCTCTTTAAATCATTTATAAGGTTGAGACGTTCAACCGTGTTTACATCAAGATCCGATTGATAAACTTGTACTAGCTTACTGGTATCTCTCGTATGGTGCAGTGCAGTATCTGCCATTTGTACCAAGGTTTTAGCGTCACTTGAATGTTCGGGCGAAATCGCAATTCCGATGCGTGTTTGTAATTGTAGACTAATACCTTGATAGTCAAAGTTGGGATCTAATTCTGCTTGTATTTGACCAACAGTATCATCTACTTCCAAATGATCAGTTAATAAAATAAACTCATCAGCACCTAAATGTATTAGCTGTTTAAAATGAGTAGTTTGACATAATGCCTTTAAACGACATGCCAATTCTTTAATCACTTCATCACCAACATCATGTCCCAAAGTATCATTAACATCTTTCAAGCGACTTAGATTTAAATGCAACAACACAAAGCTTTGTTGCTGTTGAGTATACTTTTTTAAGATTTTGTTAAGCGCATTTCGGTTTGGTAAATCAGTTAAAGGATCATGATTACCATAATGCCTGATCGCTTCTTCACGTTGTAAAACCGCTACCTGCATTTGATTAAATTCATCTGCTAACTGGCCAATTTCATTGTTATCCTTTAACGTTACTGTTTGTTGATAGTCTCCACTGGCAATCACCTTTGCTTGAGAAACCAAGCGTTTAATAGGCTTACTTATTGAAGCAGCAATTAAATAAGCACTGGTTAAAGAAACAAATAAAGTCAACGCTGCCAGCATTAAAAAACGCCACCATTGCTCTTGTAATAAAGCAACAAAGTTAGCCCTTAGACCATACATAACAACGCCAAACTCTTGCCCATCAAACTCAGTAATTAATGAGTGCGTCGCTATATATTCTTCTGGAATGATGCCCTGAATAACATTTTCAGAAAATATCAGCTCTTTTGCTGGATTCTTACTTTCCATAGAAGAAGCAATTAAGCGCCACATACCATCATACTTCAGAATAAAGTCTGTGGTTAAATTGGTAATATTCATGAATTCGGTAGCTAATCGTTGATCAATTTGAAAACCAAAAGCAATCCAACCCAGTGTTTTATTACCAACCGATACCGGAGACAGACTTAATTGGTAAATAGCATCATCAATAATATATAAATGAGCCGATTGTCCTGACTCTAACCAATCAGTAAATCGAAACTGAGTACCCCTCTCCGATCCTTGCTTTATTTTATTACGTGAGCCATCCAGAAAATATTGCTGCAATTGTCCTGTAATAATCCCTTCAGCTGAAATAGTCATAGCCAAATCAGCATCAATACGTTTACGGTGATTATTTAAAGCGACTAATAAACTTCGGGTGTCATCATTAAAGACTTGTTTTAGGCCGTAGTCCTTTGCCGCTGTTTCAGCAAAAGCAGTGAGGTAATCTAAACGTCGATTAAATAACTCAGTAAAAATTGTTTTTGCTGTTGTTAATCGATTATTTATTTCAGCTGTTTCTTGGTTTTTGTTACCGTTGTATAATGTCCAAAAAGCAATTGCCTGAACCATAAGTAATAACAGTACAAAAAAAAGAAATATCTTATTTTGTAAACTTTTCACTGAAAAATTTCCCTTTTGTTAACTATTCATAATCTGACAGAAAATCAAAATCATCATCACTTTCTTGTAATGGAACCTCAGACATTGCATTTTTCAGTGAAAAATTGAAAACTGAATGCGTTAAAATAACGTCTTCTTTAATCAGACGATTATTTTCACTTTGCATCTGAGGATGCCAAACTACAATTTTATACTTACCTTTTTTGGCAACATTAAAATTAGCCAAGCCTTCGCTGTCTGTTTTAGTAAAATATGGTGTATTTACGACGAGCAAATAGCCACTCATCCAATCATGAATGTTACAGCCCATTGCAACTTCATTTTCATGATTAAATTGCGCCAAAGTGTTCGTTTTCCCTGCGCGAATCTTGAATGAAAATTTATTGTCACTACCTGCTGAATATATATGGTGAGTGATATCATCTTGATTAACAAAATTAACGGTCGCGTTTACTTGGCTAACACTTAAATAAGGACTAAATGATTTTCCAAGTTGCCCCACCACAACTTCTTTTGAAGAACGTTCTAATTTTTGCCCATCAAGTGGCTCAAGATAAACCACCATATCGGCTAAAGCCTGTCCATTTTTATTGTTAACAAAGACTTGTACGCAACTATGACTTATTGACTCATCATTACAGCTGTTTTCGCTATGTGCTCTAGGCATAATCACAGCTACTAGTATTAACAATGAAAATGAAATTATCCGACTATTCAAAGAAGTATCCATAGATTATATTTTTACCACAAAATAAGTGTATACCAAGTTTGTACAAAAAGAATATCTACGCGAAATTTTTTTGAAACATACATAAGAGTACTTAAGAACCTCGACATAATGTTGTGATTTTGCTCGGGGTTTCAAAGTAGTGGTAATATAGAACAGGGAATGGCCAATAGAATTTCAGTTCGTGTCTGAAGTATTATCTTATCGGGATCAGTTTTAATAAAAATTGATAGAAAAAGAAATTATTAAAGTAGAAAATTGCAGAGTTAAACAATAATAGTCATTTAACTCTATTCACTTACTGCCCGATAAACTCTGAAGAATCAAGAATAAAAGATGGATCAGGTTGTCCCATAGAACATATGGGGCCGTAGGGATATTCTTCAGTATAGTAATAGCCATAATTACCATAGGCATCCGTCATGCCATTGCACTCATCTAAGTCACCACTACTCTGCTCAAAATACCAATCTTCAACAAAGAGACCGCGCTCATGGGTATCAATTGATGGTGCTTCAATTGTAGAGTCCTGTGGTGTAACACGTTCAGTAGTGTAGGTTAACCAGCTCGATTTAACTTTTCTTAATTCAGCTATCTCTTCATCGTAAAAATAGTGCCCGTAAATAGGAAATCCATCTGGTGCAAAGCCAATAACAGGAGAGCCGCTTGCTTCAACATCTTCAGAATTAAAAGAAAGTTTATCACTTGATTCAACATGTGATAAACCATCGTTATCTCCATGATAATGATAGCGACCATCAAAAGCATGACCAGTAAACTCATCTAAGGTAACAGTATCAGGATTATTCGCCGGCACAGCATACCAATCTGCATTTAAACCACATTGCTGCCGTGTTCCTAAACCAATATTGAGTGGCGCATTTATATCTGGGTGATAACAAAAGGCTGAATCCATATCAAGGTCTACGCCATTCAATAAAATGCCATTAAGAGTCAGCATTCCTGCAATTTTTTGCACATAGGTTGGCACCGATTGCTTGGTCGGATTTCGTGGCACAGTGAGTTCATAGGCATTAGTATTTTCTTGCACATGAGAGGCAAAATCTTTTCCGGTTGTTGTGTTGCCACCAACATCATGATTAGGAATGTTATTACTTGTAAAAATACATTGGCTACTATTTTCGGTAATTGTTAAATAGCTTTCTAGCACTACATTTTGTTGGGTATCTACGATGTTTGCTTGATAGTTGCCAATATATTCAGCACAGTCAGGATGACGATTAGTTAACTTTAGATACGAAATATCACCCTCTGAATTTCTAATGAGGTTATTATCAGGCAGTGTCGTTATTGGTGTTTCTACTGGTGTTTCTACTGGAGGAGATATTGGTTGTTCAATGGGTAAAGATTCATCTTCACCACCTGAACCTCCACATGCAGACAGCATGAAAACAAACGCGGCACTAGACACTATTTTATTTTTTATCACAACATCTTTCATTTAAGTCAACTACTGTCATATGATCAATAAAGCTTACATAAAGAGTAAAATGAAGTATATATCTCGTGTGTAAAGGTTTTGTAAATCTAGGGGCTGTTGACCTTTGCTAAATAACTTGTTTACCATTTTGTATCAAGGCACTTAACGGGTTAACCCCAAACTGATAACAAAGCTCAGCAGGTTGACTGATATCCCATAGCGCAATATCTGCATCAAAGCCTACTTTTAACTTACCTTTACTATTTGCCAAACCTAATGCTTTTGCGGCATTACAAGTGACCCCAGCTAAAGCTTCGCTTGGTGTTAACCTAAAGAAAGTGCACGCCATATTTAGCATTAATTGAATGGAACAAATAGGTGAGGAACCTGGGTTAGCGTCAGTCGCTATCGCCATACTAACGCCATGTTTACGTAGCAATTCAATTGGCGGTAATTGTGTTTCACGTAGAAAATAAAAAGCGCCCGGTAATAACACCGCTGTCATATTAGCTGAGCTCATAGCTTCAATACCCTGCTCAGATAAAAACTCTACATGATCGCTTGATAGTGCTTGATACTTTGCTGCAAGCTCAGTTCCACCTAAATCAGATAATTGCTCTGCATGTGCCTTTATTGCTAAATCATGCTGCTTTGCTGCAATAAATACACGCTCAGTTTGCTGGAGATCAAAACCAATATTTTCACAAAACACATCAACAGTATCTGCCAGTTTTTGCTCCGCAATAACAGGCATCATTTCATTACAAACTAAATCAATATAGCCTTCAGCATCATCCTTATACTCCGTTGGCAACGCATGTGCTCCCAAAAATGTACGCTTTATTGTTATGGGTAGCTCTTTTGCTAACTGACCTGCAACCTTAAGCATTTTTACTTCATTAATAAGATCTAAGCCATAGCCTGATTTAATTTCAACAGTGGTTACACCTTGTTGGTGAAGCGAAGTTAACCTTGGTAAAGCACTTGCTAATAACTGTGATTCAGTCGCGACTCTGGTTGCTTTTACGGTTGAAATGATGCCACCACCCGCCTCTGCAATTTCTTGATAACTTTTGCCTTGTAAGCGCATTTCAAATTCGTTGGCGCGATTGCCGCCATAAACAAGGTGTGTATGACAATCAATCAAGCCGGGAGTTAACCACTTGCCCTGCCCATCAATAATTTCAATTTCATCTTTGCTGTACGAAGGTAAGTTTTTCTCTCTACCTAACCAAGCAATTTTTCCATCAGTTATGGCTAATGCGGCATCCAGAATCTCGCCATAATTTTCACCACCATTTTCCATGGTTGCTAAATTAACATTAAGCAAAAGAGTTTGCCATTGAACTGAGGGGAGAATTGGAGGTTGAGAGTTTGTCATAACAAATTACCGAGAGTTTAAAACACTATTTGCGGTAACTTTAGCCGAGAAAAGTGAATTTAGCAATAGTTGTATATACAACTATTGCATTAAACAAGAAACTATGAGATTGTATATACAACTTAACATCTACTAATAAAGCTATTGGCAATATAATGACCGAGACTAATACAATCCCCAATGAAAAAACGGCTAAATATATAGTTATCAAACAACATATTTGCCAGAAAATTGAGTCTGGTCAATGGCCTCAGCATTATAAAGTACCTTCAGAGAATGAGCTAACACAACAGTTCAGTGTAAGCCGTATGACCGCTCGTCGTGCTTTGCAAGAATTAACCGAGCAAGGAATTCTTGTACGTACACAAGGCTCTGGCACATTTGTAGCCACCTTTAAATCGCAGTCATCACTACTAGAAATTCGTAATATTAGTGACGAAATTCATGAACGAGGTCATAAACATCATGCAAAACAGCTTATGCTTAAATCAATAGCGGTCACCGAAGAAATCGCTATTTTATTAAATATGAAAAAGAATGAACATGTTTTCTTGTCACAAGTACTACACTTTGAAAATGATAAACCTATTCAGTTGGAGCAACGCTATGTTAATACTGCCTTAGTGCCTGACTACTTATTGCAAGATTTCACCAAAACAACCCCCCATGAGTATTTATCAGCCGTAGCCCCGCTGACTGAAGCAACTCATGAAATTGAAGCCATTCTGGCAGACGATGAAACTTGCCAGTTACTTGACATAAGCAACAGCCAACCATGCCTACAAGTCAAACGTCGAACATGGTCAAGCAAAGGTGTTGTCAGTTTAGCTATTTTAACGGCTCCCGGTAATAAATACCGTTTAGGCAGCCATTTAATTTTTTAATTTAGGAGCATTAAGATGACATTTAAATACGGTGTTGATCGCCTTAATCTTGATATTGTAATTGGTATTGCTGATGGCACTATCAAAGCAGAACTTTGCCAAGAAACTGTAGACAAAATTAATACTAGTCGTCAAAGAGTTGAAAAAATGGCTGCTTCTGATGAAGCGGTATATGGTATTAACACAGGTTTTGGCCCATTGTGCGATACACAAATTTCACCTGAAGATACTAATTTATTACAAAAGAACCTACTAATCACTCATGCCGTAGGTGTTGGTGAGCCAATAGACAAAGCCATTTCAAAGCTGATGTTGATAACTAAAGTACATGCTTTAAGTCAAGGTTTCTCAGGTATTCGTCTTGAGGTTGTAGAACGCATGTTAACGTTTATCGAGCTAGATTTAATACCTGTAGTACCAGAGCAAGGCTCCGTTGGCGCATCAGGTGATTTAGCACCACTTTCTCATTTATTCTTACCACTGCTTGGTGAAGGTGAATTCTGGAGCAGTAAAGAGGGACAAGATGGCAAAACTGTAGCTGCAGCACCGCTACTTCTTGAAAATGGTCTAGAAATTATGGACCTGCACGCAAAAGAAGGCTTGGCATTAATTAACGGCACGCAATTTATATTATCTCATGGCATTACAGCGCTAACTAAAATGCGTTACTTATTAGACCTAGCAGATATGACCGGTGCGATGAGTATCGAAGGTATGCAAGGCAGTGAGTCTCCATTTAGAGAAGAGCTACATGCAACACGTGCATTTAAAGGTAATTTAGAAGTTGCTGCGCGTATGAGAAGTTTTTTTAAAGGTTCACAAAACATGGCTGATCATGAAGAATGTGACCGTGTTCAAGACCCTTATTCATTAAGATGTATTCCACAAGTGCATGGCGCTTCACGTAATGCCTATTATCACTTAGAAGAGTTGGTTGAAATTGAAATGAACTCTGTTACTGATAACCCCATTGTTATCAGTAGCGAAGAGGCGATTTCAGGTGGTAGTTTCCATGGCCAACCACTGGCAATGGTTCTTGATTATGCATCTATCGCCGCGGCTGAATTAGGTAATATTTCAGACAGACGTTGTTACTTACTATTAGAAGGTATACACGGTTTACCAAGGTTGTTGACTACTGCCGGTGGCTTAAACTCTGGTATGATGATTCCACAATACGCGACAGCAGCCTTAGTAACTGAAAACAAGTCACTTTGTTTCCCACCATCAGCTGATAGCGTACCAACCTCAATGGGCCAAGAAGACCATGTTTCTATGGGAAGTATTTCGGGTAGAAAATTAAACCAGATCTTAGGCAATGTAGAAAAAATATTCGGCATAGAATTAATGTACGCCGCGCAAGCCATCGAATTTAGACGTCCTAATAAATGCTCTGAACTTATTGAGCTAAACCACAAATTGATTAGATCAAAAGTGGCTAAGCTTGAAGAAGATAGACTATTAAAACCTGATATTGATGCCATGATCTCATTAGTAAAATCACAAGCATTTACCGTTAGCTTAGCTAAGTAATCAAGGGAGCCTTTTATCATGACTACATCCATGAACATTCAAGATCTAACACTTTTACAACAAAGCATAAAGCAAGGTATTCCAAGTGAATTACCACAAGCTAAGCCTTACCCTGCTGACGCCAATCGTGCACCTAAACGTAAAGACATACTAAGCGTAGACGAGAAGCAGTTAGCAGTAAGAAATGCTTTACGTTATTTCCCAAAAGAGTGGCACCAAGAACTAGCAACTGAATTCGCTCAAGAGTTAAAAGATTTTGGCCGTATTTATATGTACCGCTTTAAGCCAAGCTATCATTTAAAAGCACGTTCAGTTTCTGATTACCCAGCAAAATGTCAGCAAGCAGCAGCAATCATGTTGATGGTTGATAACAACTTAGACCCTGCTGTTGCACAGCACCCAGAAGAGTTGATTACCTACGGCGGTAACGGTGCCGTGTTCCAAAACTGGGCACAATACTTATTAGCAATGAAATACTTAAGCGAGATGGAAAGCGATCAAACGTTGCACTTATATTCTGGTCATCCTATGGGGTTATTCCCATCATCGGAAGAAGCACCACGCGTAGTGGTTACCAATGGCATGATGATCCCTAATTACTCTCAGCCAGATGATTGGGAGAAGTTTAATGCCTTAGGTGTAACTCAGTATGGTCAAATGACTGCCGGTTCATTTATGTATATTGGTCCACAAGGCATAGTACATGGTACTACCATTACTGTGATGAATGCTTTTCGTAAAGTGCTAAACAAAGACGAAAGCTCAAAAGGTAAAATATTCCTAACAGCGGGTTTAGGCGGTATGAGTGGCGCACAGCCTAAAGCGGGTAATATTGCTAACTGTATTACTGTTTGTGCTGAAGTGAATGCACATGCGGCAACTAAACGTCATCAGCAAGGTTGGGTTGATGAGCTAATTGATAACATGGATGAGCTTGTAACCCGTGTTAAAACAGCACAAGCAAATGATGAAGTAGTTTCAATTGCTTATATTGGTAACGTGGTTGATGTATGGGAAAGCTTCTATGAACATGAGATTTTTGTTCACTTAGGTTCAGACCAAACTTCACTACACAACCCTTGGTCAGGTGGTTACTACCCAGTTGATATTAGCTACGAAGAGTCAAACCGTTTGATTCGTGAAGAGCCAGAAGTCTTTAAAACTAAAGTACAATCAACATTAAAACGTCATGCAGATGCCGTGAATAAGCACACAGCACGTGGTACTTACTTTTTTGATTACGGAAATGCTTTTTTACTTGAAGCATCTCGCGCAGGCGGCGATGTGATGGCAGAAAATGGTATTGATTTTAAATACCCATCATACGTACAAGATATTTTAGGCCCTATGTGTTTTGACTATGGCTTTGGTCCGTTCCGCTGGGTTTGTGCGTCAGGTAAGCCTGAAGATTTAGATAAAACTGATGCTATTGCAGCAAGTGTGCTTAAAAAAATCATGGCAGATTCACCTGAAGAAATTCAGCAACAAATGCAAGACAATATCACGTGGATTGAAGACGCTAAGCAAAATAAGTTAGTGGTTGGTTCACAAGCACGTATTCTTTATGCAGATGCTCAAGGTCGTATGGAAATTGCTAAATCCTTTAACGATGCTATTGAAGCGGGTGAAATTGGTCCTGTCGTCTTGGGTCGAGATCATCACGATGTATCAGGTACGGATTCACCGTTCCGTGAAACCTCAAATATCTACGATGGCAGCCGTTTTACTGCCGATATGGCGATTCACAATGTAATTGGTGATAGCTTCCGTGGCGCAACTTGGGTGTCAATCCACAATGGTGGTGGTGTAGGTTGGGGGGAAGTGACAAACGGCGGTTTTGGTATGTTACTTGATGGCAGTAATGCTGCAGAGCGTCGATTAAAATCAATGTTATTGTTTGATGTAAACAATGGCATTGCCCGTCGCAGCTGGGCACGAAACTCCGAGGCAAATTTTGCCATTAAGCGTGAAATGGCGCGTACACCTAAACTAAAAGTTACTTTAGCGAATTTAGTTGAAGACGATATTTTAAACAACTTATCATTATAAAAACTAATACTAAGTTGAATGAGGTGGCTTATAGTCACCTCATCCTTTATTAGCTTAAACCTCAGAACTCTAGAACGGGATTTGACCCGACAGTCGGCTTCAAGCTCATTGCTGACATTGGCGAACGCTAACCACACCATCTCATTCTGCGGGGTTTTTGGCGCTTTATAATCTGGTGTTTTCTTGCATAGCCATATAAATTATGCTCTTAGCGTTAATTTAGATTAAATGCATCATTTACAAAGCTAAAATATATAAATCATAACAAAATCATATGGCTACTCATCAACCAGTGTCGATTTTTTTTACATAGCAAAAATCATAAAAAAAGATAAGGATGTATACAGTTGAAATTGCTATGTTTATTCCTTTGGATTGATTTTTGCATGTAAGCGCTTACAAAAGTTTATATCTATTTATAAACGATTCGTTGTAGATATAACATGAAAAGGATTAAAAGGAATATAAATGAAATTCAAAAAATTAAAATTAACTTTAGCTGGGTTAATCATATCTGTTTGTAGCTTAAATTCTAATGCCGGTATAATAATTTCCGGTGACGTAACAGCAGGAACTGGTGTCTTTACGATCACGGATGACATAATTTTTAACCTTGTAGATGGCACTGCGCACAATGCCAATGCCGACCCTTATGCCATACTCTTTCATGACTGGAACACCTCCAGCGGAGGCTGGGCCAATAACGTTGGCGCTACGGGCGCTGCCGCTATGGGTGGTAAGAATCAGCTTGTCGGTGAAAAACTAGACCTTCGCCGCGAACCGACGCCGTTCAATACATCAACCGATGACATCTTCGTCGTTGACGGTGGTACAAAAAGTAACATCTTGACCAGCGCCCCTTTATTTGACGGAAATTTCTATAATCGGGGGTCTGTATTGTTTTTCAGCGATACGTATCAGCAAGTACGTCAGCTGGGCTTTGATGACGGTTCAGTCGGAGATGATGGTTCGCTCGGCGGCCTCTTCGTGATAGGAGCAGGATCTTGGGATATGCCGACTGTTGCAGGGTGGGATTTGTATGGTGAGTTCTCCGGCGATGCAACTATATATAGGGCGCTAGGGTATAACGCCCAAGCAAACAATGCGATCCCGGTCGCAACTACCAATCTAACTTCCGTCCCAGAACCATCAACACTTGCTATTTTTGCGTTAGGAATTATTGGTTTAGCATCACGCCGTTTTAAGAAATAATTTTAAACTGCTTTATTCTAGAAAACATCAATTGTAGTGATTGATGTTTTTTTACATTTAGTTTTAATCAAAAAATCTATTGAATGTCTGCGGTGGTGACTTTCGCGACTGACAGGTTTGATTAAAAATAAAATGTTTAATCCGAGCTTTAGCCACTACATACAAACTTAATCTGCTCTATTTTTCACAACCGCAATTACTTTTACAGCTAGCTTCTGGACCCTGCTCATTGAACTCCCAATCACAACACGCTTGTAATTTACTTTTCAATTGTGCTCGACCTCGAATAACACGTGATTTAACCGCCGCTACAGTCAAGTTATGCTGCTTAGCAATCACTTGTTGTTTTTCTCCATGTAAATCATTACGCATCAGTATGTCGTTATATTTATCAGGCAAATTGGCAATCAATAATTTTATACAGCGGTTTAATTGCGATTGATCTTGTGGCACTTGCTCCGCTGAAATTTCTTCAGATAAACTGTCATTTAAACTAACTAATTTTTTACTACGATAAAAATCAATAATAGTATTACGACAAATTTGATAAAGCCATGGCTGTAGTTTATCTTTATCGGTTAATCGTTCAATCTTTTGATAAACCTTTATAAACACCTCTTGTAGAATATCTTCAGCAATTGCATGGTCATTCACCTTACTATAAATATAAGCTAATAATTGTTGGTGAAACTGACGCCATATTACTTCAACCATATTTTACCCCTGAACAATGAATGAAGGTAACGACATTAACAGAAGCCGTTACCTTGTGGTGCAAATATCCTTTAACAGCAACTTTTTGTTGTAGAAGAACAAGTACACTTGCAACTAGAACACTCTTTGCCTTCTTCACAACGACAGTAGCAGTTGCAGTTGCAGTTGCAAAGGTTATCCTCTACTTGAGTTGTTTTCTCATCATTATTAGAAACCATTTTAGTACCCCATATTCATTAGTTAAATAATAATACCAAACGAATTAATTATTCCAATTGGTATAACTTCATCTATAGAGACGATAGGTTTTAATAAAGGATGCAAGTTTTTCAAATTATTTTCAGATGGTTGCTACACTAACTAAAACACAGTAAAAATTATATAAAGGTTTTACCATGACTGAGACCATGCAAAAAACTAACAATAATAAAAATATCATCCCAAAATGGTTCAACATTGCTGCTACTTTAGCCTTACTATGGAATTTAATGGGGGTTATGGCTTTTATCAGTCAAATGATGATGACAGCCGAAATGATCGCTGAGTTACCCCAAACCGAACAAGAATTTTATACCTCTGTACCGTTGTGGGCGACTATTGCCTTTGCTTGCGCTGTTTTTGGCGGCGCATTCGGATCACTAGCTATATTAATGAAAAAAACGCTGGCTGAGCCGCTTTTCATATTATCCTTGATAGGTGTAGCTATTCAAATGTTCAATTCATTTGTTATTAGCAATTCCTTTGAAGTTTTTGGCCCTGGCGGAGCCATTATGCCTGCAATGGTCGTAATTATATCTATTGCTCTAGTACGCTTAGCAAGCAGAGCAAGAATAAATGGCTGGCTTAACTAATTTTACCGAGTAAAGCCTTGGCGTTAAACTCTTTGATGACTTAACTCGATTACCACACAGCATTGTCATTACATTTATTTTTTAGGCAAGGTGATTGTAAATTTTGCTCCGCCTAGTGACTCAGAGTCACCTATATCAATACTGCCTTTATGCCAATCAATCACCCGTTTAACAATGGCTAGGCCAATACCATGGCCTTTCACTTGATTTTGCTGATATTTTCCTCGAACAAAAGGCTTTAATATGTCCATTTTAATGTTCGAGTTAACTCCTTCGCCATCATCTTCAACAATCATCACTACAACATGACTCTGTGTTTTTAACTGTATTTTGACTTGATTTTTACCGTAGTTAAGTGCATTTTCCACCAAGTTATTCACTAAAATATTAAGATAAGCTTTATCCGCATGAACATGGCAGTCATCATTTGGTTTTATTAAGGAAATGCTCATACTGTCACTTGCTTTTGTTGTAATGCAGTTTTCAACTAAAGCAACAAAATCACAATCGGTTTTGTTCATCTCTAACATGGCTTGATCAAGTCGTGCATAAGAAAGTAAGGTTTCCACTAAGGAAGTCATTTCATCGACATTGTTACTGATCTTCTGCTCGAATTGACGACGAAGCTTAGGATCATCCTCTTCTTGTAGTGTATCGATACCAAAACGAATACGTGCGAGCGGCGTTCTTAAGTCATGAGATACCGCGCTACTTAACAGCTTAACATCACCGATCAAATCTTCTATGCGTTGCGCCATTTGATTAAACTCAATTTCAATGTCTCGAATATAAGACAATGAACTTAAGGTTATTCGTTGTTGCAATTTACCTTCACCAAATGATTTGGCCGCGGCTCTTAATGCTAACAATTGCTTAATGAGTGGATAAAGCCAAAGTAGAATCAATAAGACTAATGCACAATAAAACAACAAGGTAAAAAAATAGTTTTGCGATTTTTTATCGGGCGATAACATTAATAAAGGAGATTTCAGTAGTAAGAATTGATCACTTGAAGTTAGATGATAATGGAAAGTTAGATGATGATTTGTTTCAAGTAACAAAGGAGTTCCCTGCTTTACTTTGTTAAAAAGTGACAGGGGCAAAACAAGAGATTTACTGTCAACAAGTGATAGTGAGTATATTTCATCCTGCCATTGCTGAACAAACTGTTGCTGATTATCTTCCGTCATATTATTTAGGCTATTAGCCAGATTTAAGCCAAGCTTTTCTACAATTCCAACCGCATTGGCATCTTGAATTTGCTCTTCGCTATTATATTGCTCATATATGCGATCAAATACCCAGCCTAAACCAACGGTGGCAATAATAACCATAAGTAACAATGAGGTTGTTAATTTACGCATAATCATTCCAATGAGTTATTCTAAACAAATTAATTCCAAGCATCTTTGGCGAATAAATAACCTTTCCCCCAAATAGTTTTTATTCTATAAGGCTGTGCTGGCTCATCACCTAATTTTTTGCGCAATCGAGATATACGCAAATCGATAGACCGATCGAAGCCGTCATAGTCAAAACCTCTAAGTTGATTAACCAATTGTTCTCGTGTAACTAATTGTCCTGCCTGCTCAGCAAGCAGCCATAAAACATCAAACTCATTCGAAGACAGCTTAATCTGTATTCCATCAAGTAGCACTTCCATAGCCGACTTATCGATTACTAAATTATTAAAAACTAATCGGTGTGATTTCGATGGTAAAGTTTCGCTATCATCAGATAATTTCACAGTAGCTTGGCGATCTAAGTGCTTTCGAATTCTTGCTAATAAAGCTCGAGCTCTTATTGGTTTAGTTAGGTAATCATCAGCCCCCATCTCCAAACCTAAAACTTCATCTATTTCTTCATCCCTAGCAGTAACCATGATGATGGCATTGATAAAGTCAGGGCGAACAGCTTTACATACATCAATGCCGTCCAACCCCGGTAACATACCGTCTAAGATAACAATGTCGGGGTGATGTTGCTGAATAAATGTTACCGCGTCATCGCCTCGCTCACACAGTGATACTCGGTAATCTTTAGCAATTAAATACTCTCGCATCCATTGAGCGAGTTCATTATCATCTTCAACTATCAATAGATGTGGTTTGTTTTGATCCATATTGTAAATACGCCTTTAAAACATTCGCCAGCTGACATTTTTCCGAGTATTTTTATTATACACCCAAGCCATTTCTAGCTCTTTGGTAATTAAATCATCCGTACTTCCTTGTTTCTTTAAACTAAAAGTTACGTTTTCATCTGCAGACATCTCTTTTTGTAATTTCCCTGACTTCACGCTTGACCAACATTGTATTGCGTTGGAGTGCAGAGAAGAAAACAAACAGTAATTACCAACTTGTTCAGCTCGCCAGTTTATTTTTACATCAACATAACATAACTGCCCTTGACGCATGGCAACACATTGTTCGGGCTCAACAATTAATAAATATTTTCCTTGAACTTCCTGAGCAAAACTAAAGCTGGGAAAGCCTATACTGGTACCTAATATCAACAAAACTAAATAGGCGACTAATTTACTGATTAAGGTTGAATTAATGAAGTAGTTCATCAATACTCTCCACTAAAAAACATAGCTAAAAAGAACACCAACTTCCGTTCTTTCTTCGGCCCTATCATCCAAGCCACCAACAAATTTCATCACAGGGCTATTACTGATACTGCTAGCGAAGTCGGTATATTTAAAGTAGCTTTCAAAGAGTATATTTGAGGTAATAGGATAACTCGCCGAAACTTGTGCTGTTACATCAATACCAGCATCCGCTTCATAAGGACCAAAATGTTCCGTTGCCTCCTCTGCTGAGATACCATAATAATGATCAAGCATTGCTGCTGAACGGTATTCTAAGCCAATACTGCCGTGTAATTCCCAATTTTTAACTTGCCATGATTTACCTAACCACATAGATGCATAAAAAGCATCGTCATAATCACTACTGATAGCATAAGGAGCCAACATAAACTGTATTGTGGCCTGCTCAAAATTTCCTGTAGCTCTTAATCCGATCATATCGGTATTATCAAAGTGCTGAGATAATATTTTTTCTTGATCCTTGATCTCAACGTGTATTTCACCATGGGCATTAATAGTATTGACATCAAAATTCCAATTGTCCGTATTATAAAAATTATATCCAATACTCAAACCTTCATTACGTTCATTAGCACCATAGGCAGCTTCGATAAAAAGTCCGTTCCATTGGTAACGGCCATTTAAAAACATTGAAAAATCATTAACTTCACTTTCATAAGGGCCTACTTCAATTTTATAACCATACCCTAACTTTAAGAAGCCACCATTTCGATCTTCTTCCGTTATCACTTGCTCTTTAGCTACCACTTCTTCTGCATTCAAATGGGTTGGATTAATCGCTGATAAAACGATAAGTAAACTTAAGGGGAGATGTTGTAGTATTTTTTTCATTTTTAATCTTTATTGGTTGTTTTTAAGTATGTAAATAATATCTAAACCTGTAAAAAAAGACGTACCAGATGTTACCAATATGTATCACTTTGTATCACGTTAAATTATGGTTAAGTAATGTGAGTAATAAATGTAAAAGCAGACTTTAGTATCAATGAAGAGGTTATTTATTAAGGTATTCATCGTAGTTTAAAGCTTCTGAATTAAAGCCTCTCAATAATTGCCTCAGCTGTTTTAAGCGTACGAATTTCTTGAAACAGCACATCGGCTTCTGTGTATTGCAGCTTTAAATATTTAAGCCATTGTTTGATACGATTTGGATAATATTTACTTTTATCACCATAGGTTTCACAACGAGTATAATCTAGCAATAGTTTTTGTACTTCAAGCCAAGGCATCACAGAGGTTGTTTGCTTAATTACTTGTGCCAAATTAGGCAACATTAAAGCGCCACGGCCAACCATGATGTCATTACAGGTAGATATTTCTCGACATTTCTGCGCATCACTTTCATTAAAAATATCACCATTAGCAATAACTGGAATTTTTATATTTTGCTTTATTTTGGCAATCCATTCCCAGTGAGCTGGTGGCTTATAACCCTCAAGTTTAGTTCGAGCATGCACTGTTAGTTCATGGGCACCAGCAGATTCAACCGCTTGCGCATTTTCGATGGCGAGGCTTTTATCTTCAAATCCAAGACGAATTTTCGCGCTAACCACTGCCTCTTCAGGTACAGACCTTTTTATTGCACTAACGATTTGATATAGGTTCTCTGGATCTTTCAGTAATATTGCGCCACCACGATTATTATTGACCATTTTAGAAGGACAACCAAAATTAATGTCAACGCCATGTGAGCCAAGTTCAATCACTTTAGCAGCATTATCGCTCATACATTCGGGATCTTGACCTAATAACTGTACTCGCACAGGTGTCCCTGCTTCGGTAGTGCAACCATAAGCGTTGGCGTTATTTAATTCTGGGCAAGAGCGAAAAAAAGCTTTGTCTGAAATAAGTTGATCAACCACACGGACAAACTCAGTAACACAGAGATCATAACCTCCCACTTTAGTTAATAAATCACGCATTAAATGATCTAGCACGCCCTCCATAGGGGCTAATACAACTCGCATAATTATTTATTCTCAGCAGAGTTTTTATTAGTATTCCTACTCATCAACCAGTACAAACCTACTGTAGCAAGCGCAATTAAAAAGTGAACAACTAAAGTTATTGGTTGAGCATTCTCTTGCCATAAAAATACTGGGCCACTATAAGTAACATAAAATAGATCTAACGCTGATATGTGCAACCAAATGGCGACAAATAATAGTTTTAATCGATGGCGAGCAAGGAATGCTTTGGAAAACAAATTCAAACGATAAACCAGTAAAAGAAAGTGATTGATATTAAAGTAGCGACTATTATAACCAAGTGAGTAAGTCGGGGTAAATAAACTTGTAGTTTAAATCTTGTTTCACTTTTTCACCACTAACAACTCGTGTAGTTTCGTTTGTTTTTTCTTGGGTATGACTTTCTTGTGCAAAAATAGGCGGATCTAACTTGAGTGCTTTTGCTGCCGCTTGATAATATTTTTGCTTGCTAACATGGGTATCACAAACACCATTAAAAACACCAACCGAAGACTTATCCTGAAGAAGCGATTCAATTAAGCCAACGGCATCTTGTTGATGAATTAAGTTTACTGGTGCGGATGAATTACTTAATGTTCTGTTCGCCAATATAAACTTGCCTGGATGCCGTTCAGGCCCAACTAAGCCTGCTAACCTGAGTACAGCTCCTTGCGGTGAAAAATTTAGTACGGCTTGCTCGGCAGCATACAGTATTTGCACTTTTTCTGCCGTCATGTTGATTACACTTTCTTCATCGACAATCCCTTCTAATCCACCATAAATAGCGGTACTAGATAAGAGAATGATCCGCTGAACCAAATTTCGTTTTTTAGCAGCATCAACAAGTTGGCTTACCTTATTTGCGTAATCGGTTCTTCCCTGTTTAAATTGTGGTGTAATGGCTATTACGATACATTGCTTGGTAAACACATCGTGTAGAGCGAGTTGGTTTATATCTGCTGGTAATATTAATTGCTGAGCAATAATTGATTGTTGCGTTAACTTATCAATGTTTTCTAACTTGCTGCTGGTAGCAAGCACTGAGATATTTTTATCTAACAAGCTAGCGGCCAAGGCTTTACCTAGCCAACCGCAACCAATAATGCCAACAGAAAAATCACCTTCGACTTGCTTCGAATTTTTTATCATTTCTTTTGATGCTCATTTTTTTGTTGATGATAGTGCTTGATTTGTTCAGTTACTTGATTCGCAACTCCATTAGGTACTAATATCGATAGGCTATATTGACTTATTTTCCAGCCTTCACTAGTAAGCACTAACACGCCGGAGCCTCGACAAAGGCCATAATTACTGTTTTCTAAAACTTCATCAAAAAAAGCGACAGAGCTTTGATTAAGCAAGCTGATATTCCTTTCTTTAGCTAGGTATAACCAGCCCTTATCTTGATTGAAGTAAGGTAAAACAAAGGCGGTAAATTGTTCTTTAGTCCAGCGCTCACTTGCATCAGTTCCTAAAAATATCGCGTCATCGGTTAGTGAACCTAAATACACTTGAGCATTAGCATTCGCCGCAGCTTGATGAAATTGATCTAATACCTTATTAATTGCTTGTTCTTCTTTCATACTCTGAGCAATCGAAAAAAAACTAACAAATATTAATGCTACCCATGGGGTCTTACTTATCATTATCTTACTCTTTAATTTCTTAAGCTTGGAAGAATATTATACCAAACGGATTAATTAATTGACCAACTTAGAGCTTCAGTAGCGAGCTTAGAATAAGCAAAATGTGTTAAACATAGTTATTCTATATTTCATTCATTTTGCGAAATTATCAGATTGCTACTGAGCTCCCGAAGGGCGAGTTTAAAAGGCTTACATGCGGCGTTATTGATTTTGACAAGGACGCTACATGGATGTAGCTTATTAGAGAATGCAGGAGCATATTCTCCTGAATTACCATTCTCTTCAATCAATGCCTTGCCTCTAAGCCTTTTAATTCTCGCTAAGTGATCAATAAATTAGTCCGATTGGTATTACTTAGGCAAAATAAAATAACTGCCTGTAAATGTAGCCGCAATTTTTTCACCACAGTATACGTGTGCAACTAGTTTGATTCGAGCCTTTTTACCTGCTAATAATTTCTCAAATTGCCCTGAAACATCCTCTTGAACAACTTGTCCGAATGCCAGACCTTTTATGGGTGAGTGATAACGAATATTAGCCTCGGCTAAAACAATATCCCCCTTTAAGTTGCTCTGTGTTTGCTGTTTTTCTTGTAAAGCAAGATAGACCCAGCCCCAACCAGTTAATGTTGCCAAGGTATAAATACTGCCCGCAAACATGGTGTGATGTAAATTTTGATTAAAATCAGCATCGCATCGTGTGACTAACTTAGCGCTATCGTAGTAACTTATTTTTAAATCCATCGCTTTACTTAAGGGAATAGTGTTATGCCAAACATCTTGTAAAGCTTGCGCCTGCTGTTCTTTATGCTTAGTAAGCACATCTAATGTTTTAACCATACGATAATGTTTCACGTCATTAAAAAGCGTATGTGAATAGCCTTGATCTTCATAACCAAGTTTTTGATAGAAACCTACCGCATTAGCACGAGCGTTTAAACTGATTTCTGTCATCCCTAATTGGCTAGCTTGTTGCTCTAACGCATTAATGATTTGTTGCCCTAAACCTTGGCCTTGCGCTTTATCATCAACCGCCATGAAACGAATTTGTCCTTGTTGCTCGGTTGTTTTTTCTAAACGACCTACCGCTAACACCTTTGATTGTTCATCGATAATCATTCGATGAATTGACTGCTGTTCATGTTCATCTTGCTCACTACCGAGTACTTGTTGCCATGGTTTTCTTAAAATTTTCCAACGTAATTGATAATATTGTGAAAACTCTTCTACAGTATTAGGTGCTCTTAAGGTATTCATTGTCTATCCTTATTAGAGAAACTCTTATTGTCTACAATATAAATAGGGAATTATGCAATTAGCAAAGCACGTTGCACAAGGAAAATTAACGTATTTAAATCAAAGTAAAGAAGCTATCTCCGTCAGTGAGAATGAACATTATCGTTGGCTCGCTTTTGCTTGTAATAATGACGAACCCATTATTCAAAGTGTTATGCTTAAACGTAAGCCTTGGAAATTAACATTACCTCATCAAACGGCATTAATGTTGCCCTTATTGTTTTTTAAACCAAACAGTGTGGTTGAACTTGGTTTAGGCGGCGGTAATATTCAAAGGTTTATCAATAGCGTATCAACAAAAATAACCACACACAGTATTGAACATAATAGCGTTGTGATCGATTGTTTTAACCAATATTTTAATCCGCAAGGTAATCCAGTAAACGTGATACATAACGACAGTAAACAGTGGTTACAACAAAATAACTTCGAATATGATTGGTATGTTTGCGATATTTACCAGCAAGAAATACAAAGTTACAACAACGCTGTTAGTCAGTTAGAGCATATAACCGCAAACATAAAACCAAATACTTGTTTATCTATTAATTTACCTGATGCCACTGACAACGAAGTTAATCTGTTATTAACAATATTAAAACAAATATCAACAGATCATGAAATCACCTACTTTCACATTCCAAATTACTTAAACATTGTTATTCATTTGATTCCAAAGCAGTGGCAAACATATAAGCGAATCAAACGGAATAAACACAGTTATTTACCCGCGAATACTTTTTCAAGGTGGAAGGGTTTTTGGCTGCATGGTAAAAAAGTATCCGTTTAAATCTAGTGGAAAAACAAAAAACTCGCCGAAGCGAGCTTATAAAGTGAATATTCAACTTGAAGCTGTATGGTTCAAGTTAAAAGAAAAAGCACGGAGTTGACGCCAGTCATTACTCCGTACATCCTGTACTCCGCCTTTCAGGCCATCCTTCGGATGTTCAAATTATTTCCAGAAGAATTTGTGAGTACTTTTGATGCTTAAATTGAGCTATACAGCAAAAAGAAGATTATTCACTAACAGGAAAACCTCTATTACGCATCAACGCTTTCACATCAGCATCACGACCTCTAAAAGCTCGGTATGCATCAGCAGGGTCAACCGCATTGCGAACACTAAATAAATGCTCAACTAGTTTAACCGCAACATCTTTGTCGTAAAAACCACCCGGTGATTGAGCAAAAGCTTCTGCAGCATCGGCTGTTAAAACTTCAGCCCACATATAACCATAGTAACTTGCTGAATAACCTTCGCCACTAAAAACATGGCCAAATTGTGTTGAGCGGTGACGCATGACTATTTGCTCAGGCATATTCAGGGCTGTTAACGTGTCACGCTCAAATTTTTGTGTGTCAATTCCAGCGGGATCTACTGTATGGAATTTCATATCTACTAACGCTGAAGCCAAATATTCAGTCGTTTTAAAACCTTGGTTAAACGTTGCTGCTTGTTTAATTTTGGCAATTAACTCAACTGGCATAGGTTTGCCCGTTTTGTAATGTACTAAATAGTTATTAATAACGTCATCGGTGGATAGCCAATGCTCTAGCAACTGTGATTGAAACTCAGTGTAATCACGCACACCAGCATCAAGTTTAGGGTAAGTTATCTCAGACGATAAATAATGTAATGCATGACCAAATTCATGGAAATAAGTTTCCGCATCAGACCATGAAATCAAAGTCGGCTGTCCATCAACACCTTTACTAAAGTTAGAATTGTTAGACGACAGAACATTTTTCTGACCATCAAAAGTATTAAAGCTACGATAAGTCGTTGCCCATGCACCAGAGCGTTTTCCTTTACGTGCAAACGGGTCTAAATACCATAAACCAATGTGTTCATGTGACGTTTTATCTTTAACTTCCCAAACTCGAACATCCTCATGAAATACAGATACTGAGTCGTCGGTAATTTCACTAAACTCAAAATTGAATAAACGACCGGCTACATAGAACATAGCTTCACGTAGTTTAGTTAATTGTAAGTATTGCTTAACTTCATCCGAGTCTAAATTATATTTAGCTTTACGCACTTTTTCAGCATAAAAGCGGTAATCCCACGGTTCAATTTTCTCAATACCATCTTGTGCCTTGCCAATGGCAAGCATATCAGCAACTTCTTCATCAACACGCGCTATTGCTGCTGGCCATACACCTTCCATTAACTTAATAGCATTTTCAGGTGATTTAGCCATTCTGTCTTCTAAACGCCAAGACGCATAATTTTTATAACCTAATAAACCAACACGTTCATGACGAAGTTGTAAAATTTCAGCAATAATAGCGTTATTATCAAACTCATCGCCATTGTTGCCACGGTTATAATAACTATTCCACACCTGTTGACGAAGTTTGCGCTCTGTTGAATATGTTAAAAAAGGGGCCATTGATGAACGAGTGTTGGTAATTGCATATTCACCTTTATGATCACGCTCTTGTGCGGCAGAAGCAGCAACATTGATAATAGACTCAGTTAAACCGCCTAACTGCTCTTTAGTTAAATACAGAACATAACTTTCTTCATCAGCTAACACATTATTACCAAACATTGTGTGTAGTTCAGCTAAACGTTGGTTGATTTCAGCATAACGTTTTTTGTCGTCGCCGCTTAAGGTTGCCCCATTTCGAGCAAAACTATTGTAAGTTATTTGCACTAATCTCTGTTGCTCTGACGTTAAGGTTTTAACATCGTCACTGTTATAAACTGCTTGAACACGAGAAAATAGTGCTTCATTTTGATTTATTTTAGAGAAAAACGCAGAAAGCTTTGGTGCGACTTTACTTTGAATTTCACGAAACTCTGGTGATGATTTATTTGATTTCCAAATACCTCGGTAAGTAAATACTCGACTTAACTCAGCACCTGTTTTTTCCATAGCAACAATGGTATTTTCAAAGGTAGGCGCTTCAACATTATTTGCAATGGCTTCTATTTCAGCAAACTTAATTTTCATACCCTCTTCTAAGGCAGGAATTAAACCACTCAGTGAAACTTCATCAAATGCTGGTACGCCTTGATATGGCCCCTGCCATTTAGCCAATAACAAGTCTTTTGCTTGCTCCACTTCGCTATTGTTCGCTGAACTTTTAGTTTCTGTTTTGCCTGTTTTTTCTGCTTTATCTGTTTTGACAACAGTACTTTCAACTGCTGCCTTTTCGCCTGTACAAGCCAGTAATAAGCTTGATAATAAAAATGTGGATAATAGAGTTTTTTTCATAATTCATCTCTAGCTAACGTGTTAACGAATACAATATTTGTAATTTTTTGTTGAATTAAAAATTACAAATATTGAGTTGACAGGACAATAACAAGGATCAATTAATAATGAAATGAGTAGCAGTGGCATTCACCGCAAATTGTATGCAATTTAACTTATTTAAGACTTTATCAATGAGAAATAGGTGATAATTTCACATCCATTGCTCTTATTTTGATATTCACACCCGCAGAAATTAACGACTGATAAAAAGTAGCCAAATCACAAGAGTTTATTTGTTTACATACAATGACGTATTTAAGAATGCCCGGTTTATGACTTTGTAAAGCGGCTTGCTTTAACCAATACAAAGTTTGTTGCAGATCCTGTTCAACATGCTGACCATTAAGATACATCTGAGCTAAGTTAACTTGTCCTTTAGCAAAACCTAATTGTGCCGATTGCTGGAATAACTCAAATGCTTGGCTTAAGTTGTCTTCAATATAATTCGACTTTAAAAATGAAGTTGCTGATAAGTTTTCTCTTTTACCCGGAATAAATATATTAGAACTATAATGCACTTTATCTGGGCTAACATTATTGCCAAACAACTTATCCAACACAGGGCGTTTCACTAAATAAATAGCCCCTGATTGCCACATACTTTGTACCTGTTCCAATGTAAAATCATAGCGTTTAGACTCAAAATACTTTCGATATCTTAATTGTCCGTAACGAATACTATCTTTAAGTGATTGCTGCCTAAAATAGAACATATTTCCGTACTGTAATGTTATTACATCACCGGTAATATCTACCACTTTAGCTAAACGATATTTTTCTTTTGGTCTTAATGAATTACTGAGCAGCCTGAAATCTAAAAAATATATATCATTTATCTTTGGTGCATTAACATAGTTTACGCTTGCCTTTTCAGCTTGTTCAGCCTGACTACATTGCTCAATAAACAAAAGAACAAGTGCAACAATAATTAATAGTTTCAATGGTATTGAACTATCATAGTTCAAGCTCTTAACATTTTGTAAGCGAGTACTGAACCAAACAATAGTAGAATTTATAGGGTCTGTCTTAATATTCATTCAAAGCTTTGTTCTGTTGTAAATGATAATAAAGAATATACCGCATTTTTCGTAGAACACAAAAAAAAACAAACTGACCGCTTTTTATTGATCTAATACAAGCAAATTGAATACTATTTCATTACAATACACCATTAATACCCGAGTAAATTACTCAAGCATTATACAAGGCACATCCATGATGCAAATTACTGACTTACAAAAAGAGCAAAAAATCACTCCATTGCTACGCTTAGGCTTTCGCCCTTTTTTTCTTAGCGGTGCTGTTTTCAGTATTATTGCGATAATACTTTGGCTTCTAATGTATAAAGGTGCGGTTAACTTATTACCCTTAGGCGGTGGTTACTGGTGGCATATTCATGAAATGATTTTTGGTTTTGGCTGTGCCATTATTGCCGGTTTTTTACTTACCGCAGTGCAAAACTGGACAGGAGTACGTGGAGCCCAAGGCTCTACTCTACTTATTTTGTTTTTACTGTGGTTGGCTGGCCGAGTGGTAGTACTTTTTCCTGATATATTAGGCGGATTATTAAGCACAATTATTGATTTAAGCTTCTTGCCTACCGTTGCTTTTGTTTTAGCCAAACCTATTGTTGCTATTAAACAATATCGCAATTTATTCTTTGTGCCTCTATTACTATTATTTACTTTTTCCAATTTAGAAATGCACCTTGCTATTTATTACCCTGACACATTTACCATAACTTTTGCAGCTTACGCTGGTGTAATGTTAGTAACTTTTTTGATGTCAGTAATGGCAGGGCGAGTTACCCCAATGTTTACTGCCAATGGCACAAAAACGCCAAAGACGACACCGTTACCTTGGCTAGATAAAGCGACCAATGGCAGCTTAGCCATTGCCATGATTTATTTGTTATTTCAGCCTCTAATTGGTTTCTCAGAAATATTCTTTGGTGTGATATTAATCATTGCTGGCATTTTTCAAGCAATGCGCTGGTTAAGATGGCGACCTTGGATCACCCTTGGTGTCCCACTTTTATGGTCTATACACTTATCAATTAAATTTATTGCTTCTGGTTTAATTATTTTGGGTATTAGTTATTTAATCGCTGAAATACCTAGTAATCATATTTGGCATTTATTAACCGTTGGCGGTATGGGAGGTCTAATTTTGGCCATGATATCTAGAGTTTCGCTAGGTCATACTGGACGTCCATTATCTCCACCAAAAGCAATGACTTTTGCTTATGTATTTATTATGTTAGCTGCATTAATTCGCTCTCTAGGCCCATGGGCACTACCTGAAAAAACGTTGTTGTTTATCGATATCAGCGGTACCTTTTGGCTATTTGCTTTTGGCATATTTGTGATTACTTATGGACCAATGTTAATGAGCGCAAGAAAAGATGGCAGACCGGGATAAAAAACGATGCGCGCAACCTTTTTAGATAGTCAGACTTTTAGTTCAAACATCTCCTTTTTGGCAATTGAGCAACAAGTAACGTCACTTACTTGTTACTCTACAAGCACTCCAGAACAAGTGCTTGAGCGCTGCCAAGGAGCTGATATTGTGATCACTAACAAGGTTGTTATTACTGGTGAAATTTTAGCGCAACTTCCTCAGTTAAAACTTATTTGTATTGCTGCTACAGGTTATAACAATATTGATATTGAAGCCGCGTCAAAACACAATATTGCGGTAACCAATGTAAGTGGTTATGCCGGAAATTCAGTTGCTCAATATGTATTAGCTCAGATGCTCGAATATTATCAACAAACTTGCCATCACAACACCAATACCGAGCAAGGTCATTGGCAGCAAAGTAAAACCTTTTGTTATCATGGTAATGGTATTGCCGAGCTTGCCGGTAAAACGTTAGGCATTGTTGGCTATGGCAGCTTAGGGAAAGCGGTGATTAAACTTGCTGAAGCTTTTGGCATGAATATTTTGATCAGTGAACGACCTACTTTCGGTTCGAGTAATGCTGAAGTACGCCAAGGACGAGTTAGCTTTGAACAGGTAATCGCTCAAGCTGATATTCTCAGTTTACATTGCCCTCAAACACCTGAGACAACAAATTTAATAAATGCACGTGTGTTAGCAAAAATGAAGCCAGCAGCCATGTTAATTAACACTGCCCGAGGTGCATTAGTTAACAGTAAAGATTTATTAGAGGCATTAAAAACCAAACAAATCGCTTACGCAGTACTTGATGTATTAGAGCAAGAACCACCGCCTGTGGATCATCCTTTATTAGTTGCGTTACAACAAAATGACTTACCTAATTTAAAAATCACTGCACACATTGCTTGGGCAAGCAGTGAAGCACAACAAAGGCTGATTAACTTACTTGGCGACAACATTGCCGCTTTTAAGTGTGGTGAAAAACTAAATAGACTTTTTTGATAGAATAAAATTAAAAGTATCTATCCTTAATCTTTTCATAATGAAAGTCGCCCCATTGCTCTATTCTACATAACGGAGCAATCTAGTAAAATATCAAACATAGGATCCTACAGTTTATTACTTCAATTTCTTTGGCTGTTTCATAGACATTTAATAGCTATCACTTTATTCTAACTAAAGAATTTTATCTTATACCAAATTGATTCAACTTCTTCCCAACTGAGTGGAGTAGAACTTAATCAAGCTGTATTACTTTATCTGGGAAATTAAAGCATGAGAAAGCTTTGTCTTGTAATTGTTTCATTGTTTACTTTTTTACTTGTTGCCTGTAATGGTCATAATGAAGATAGCTCAGAAAGCACCCCTCAAATTGTTACAAACGTTAAACTTTCACTTTTAGATAGTGCAGGTAACCCTAAACAAAGCTTTGGAAAAAATGAAACCATTACCTTACAAGCTAAGGTGACTGATGAAAATAACGCGATAGTTTCCAATAAAGCCGTTAGTTTTTCCGCCCCCATTGGCTCACTAGCCATAACATCAAAACTAACGAATAGTGAAGGTTTAGCTATTGTTTACCTAACTAACGAGCCACTTGAGTTGGGCGCCGGCGAAGCGAGTGCAACGGTAGGTGAAATCAATGCTCAAAGTGTTGATTACGAATTTATAGAGTCTGATATTTCTGAAGATTTACCCAGTTTAGCAATGACAATGACGTTAGATGATGAATCAGTAAATCAATTCAAAACAAATCAAGAAGTGCAGGTAACTAGCACATTAACAGATGGAAATGGTCAAGGCATTGCCAACGAAATTATATCCTTTACTGCAGCAATCGGCACACTTAACACAACTACTGCCTTAACAAACAGCCAAGGTATTGCTAATGTTATTTTAAGTAGTACTGACGATATTATTGGTGCCGGTGTTTTAAGTAGTAGTTTCACCGTCAATGAAGAAGCAAATATAAATAGCACATTTAATTATCAAATCCTCCCGGCCGATGCTGTTATAGATAGCGAAATACGCTTAGGTTATTTTGACGAAAACAATGACTTTGTTGAAGGAAAAATTGAATTATCAATTGATAGCAAAAGCATTAGTGCCGGCGGAACTTTAGGGTTAAGTGTTGATATAGTTGATGAAAATAACAACTTACTTGCCACTCCCATTCCTGTTACTTTCACATCTAATTGTGTACAAAACGGTAGCGCAAGTATTGATGAGTCTGTTTTAAGCATTAACGGCTCTGCCAATTCCACCTTTGCAGATATAAATTGTGCAGGCGCAACAGGTACAGACGATGTCTTAATAGCCAGTATTGCCGTTAACAACATTACCAATACCGCTAACGAGACGATTACCATTACGGGTGAACAATTAGGGTCAATCGAGTTTGTTTCTGCTGAACCTACTTCTATCGTGCTTAAAGGGACTGGCGGGCAAAATCTTCAAGAAACCTCGACACTGACATTTAAAGTGAAAAGCCAATTAGGCAATGTATTAGCTCAACAAGAAGTAAACTTCGCATTAAGTACTTCTGTTGGTGGTATTGAATTAAGTAGACCATCTGGTTTTACCAACAGTCAAGGATTAGTTACCACACAAGTTATTGCAGGAACAGTACCAACAGCGATACGTGTTACAGCGTCCGCCAGCATGGATTTTAATGGTGGAATGGTAGAAGTACAAAGTCAGTCGGATTTATTGTCTATCAATACCGGCCTACCGGAACAACGCTCTATGACAATCGCTGCTGAAATATTAAATCCTGAAGCACATAATATCAGTGGTGTTGAGTCGAGCATTACAGTGTGGTTGTCCGATAATTTTAATAATCCTGTTCCTGATGGTACTACGGTTAATTTCACCACAGAAGGTGGCAATATAGAGCCAAGCTGCTCAACTATTAACGGCAGTTGTTCGGTTACTTGGACTAGCAGTGAACCAAGAGTCGCTAATCATCGTGTTACCATTTTAGCAACGGTCTTAGGTCATGAATCATTCTTCGATACTAACGGCAATAACATTTTTGACGATGATGATGGTGAGCCTATCCGTGATATTGGCAACAGCAATAATTTTAATGTTGATTCAGGTTTTGGAAATTATCCAGCACAAGCCAGTGGTTTCATAGATATGTCTGAGTCATGGCGTGATGATAACGAAAATAGCATTTATGATAACGGTGAAATTTTCATTGATTTTAATGGTAACGGCGATTTCAGTGTTGCTGATAGTTTATTCAATGGCCCACAATGCCAAGGGGAAAACTGTGCTGAAGAAGCCATGCAAAGTACACATGTGAGAAAAGCGCTTGTATTAGTGATGGCAAGTTCAGGCGCTGAGACTAGTTTAACCAATGATAATGGCAGTGTTACCTATCACAACTCGTTGACAGGCGCTAATGTTGCGCTGCCTGATGTACCTAATGGTGGTAGACAAGACTTTACATTTTCGTTTGCCGATACCGCTACACCTAATCAAACGATGCCACTTGGAACGAATGTTAGCATTTCTATTTCTGATGGTGAATTGAAGGGTGACACAGCGTTCACCGTGAGTAACAATAATCACGAAGGTTATACTCAAATGAACTTTTTTGTATTTCAAGATGCTGGAAATCCACCTGAAGCAGCGTTTCTCACCATAACGGTAACGTCTCCAAGTGGTGTGGCTACTAGTTTAACTCGCGAAATAGCATTGTTGTAGAAAGCATGTCAAAAATCCACTATGAGAAACTAGCGCCAAAACACTTTAAGCAAGCGATTAAGCTTGCTAATGAAGTACACGGCGATGGTTACCTCAATGAGGATAAAATTGCTGCTTGGACTTCTAGTGGCATCATTAACAACATTAATTGTAGTTACGTCGCGCTTTTAAATGATAGCTCGAACACAGAAGCCGAAGAAAAAGTTATTGGTTTTCGCATTACATATGCCGCTGAACATTGGCAAGCAGATCAATGGTGCAGCCCTGATTTATGGCGAGTAGCAGAAGATAAATGCTGCTACTTCAAATGCAATACTGTCGATGAAAATTATCGAGGTTTAGGCGTAGGAAAAAAATTATTACTCCTTTCTATCAAGGCCGCTAAAAAACAAGGCGCCCAAGCGGGTATTTCACACTTGTGGAAACAAAGCCCTAATAATAGTGCTGTCGCCTATTTTACTCGTTGCGGTGGTGAGTTAGTGAAATCTCACCCTGATAGATGGAATGAATTAAGTAAACAAGACTATAATTGTATTTTATGTGGGCATGATTGTCATTGCGAAGCCGAAGAAATGATTATTTATTTCAAATAATTATTGCTTTACGCGATTGCCAGAGAAAAGCCAGAAACTAACAATATAAACTGCCCAGAAATATAAACTTGCTAATTTAGCCCCTTTATTAATTCAGCCAATCGTTCAATTTTCACATTGGATAATTGACGATAATCAAAATATGGGCAAACAATCACTCGTTTCGATCGGTTAATAGCAAACTCGTTATCAAGCCAGATCAATTCAATATCAAGGGCTCCAGTACTAAGTAATAATTTAGCATAGGTTTTTCCCATAATAATATGCACAACGTTAGAGTTGCTGTTATTTTTTATCGGTTTAATCGGGGTTAGTACTGGCACACTAAATAATAGTGACGTTTTGGAACAAGCTTGTAATAAAAAGTCATTACGATATTGTTGCCATGTTGGCGCCAAACTAGCAAAGTTAAAAATCGACTCTTCTAAAGCATACAATAGTTTTGCATAAACATTAAAAACCTTGCGCCATCCATTACCGCAATGCTGACCTATATGAGCAATTTCACCTGTTGTTAACGCGGTTAAGCCTTCTAATTGTTGGTACTCGTAAACTGGCGGTCTGTTAGCAATATACACAGCGATTTGGTAATCATCTGCGCCAAAGCCAATGTCTTGATCACTCACTGTAATTTAATCGCCAATCTATCACTGGTTTACCATGATTTACTAGCCATGTATTGGCTTGAGAAAAAGGTTTACTGCCATAAAAACCTCTATAGACAGACAAGGGGGAAGGATGAGGGCCACTTAATATGAGGTGTTTACTCTCATTTATATTACGCCCTTTCTTTTGCGCATGCGCGCCCCACAAAATAAAAACACAACCATTATTATGCTGATTAATTTGTTCGATAATTTTATCGGTAAAAGTCTCCCATCCTAATTTAGCATGAGAATGTGCTTGCCCTTGTTGTACAGTTAGCACTGTATTCAACAATAAAACACCTTGCTGTGCCCAAGATGTTAAATTACCGTGATTTGGACTAGTAAAGCCATCAATATCAGTGGTTAATTCCTTATAGATATTAACTAAGGATGGAGGTATTTTCACACCATGTTGAACGGAAAAAGCCAAACCGTGCGCTTGAGGTATGTTGCCTGAGATACCATGATAGGGATCTTGACCTAAGATCACCACATTGATATCAGCCAGATCAGTAAACTCAAAAGCACGATAGACATCTTCTTGCTTAGGAAAGACAGAAATGCCCTGTGCTCTTTGCTCCGCAATTTCGGTTTGTAACTGGCAAAAGTAATCTTGCGATTGCGCTTGCTTAATTATCTGTTGCCAGTGAGTTTTGATCATAGTAATTTGTACTTTACTTAAAAAGGCTTCTTTTAAAACCTTATTTTAATAGATAAGCACGTAATTCAGCAAAGTCACTACTCATCTCTTGCGATAAAATAGGCTCGCCCGCGCAATCTGCTAACTCTTTTGGTAAACCTAATGGTTGACCTAAAATACTCTCTACTACATCTTTAAATTTAGCAGGGTGAGCTGTACCTAAGAAAACACCAAATTCACCATCGACCGCACTGTATTGTAATGCTTTATATGCAACGGCGGCATGTGGTTCACTGATATAGCCCAACTTTCCTAAACCAATAACCGTTGATTGTGTTTGCTCTTCATCGATAGAAACCGAACTAACACAACCGTCTTCAACAATGCCTGATTTGAGCATGTGTTCAACGCGAGGCCAGTTATTCGGGTTACTAACATCCATTGCATTTGAAATAGTGGCAACCGTTGTATTTGGTGTCCACTCTCCAGTTTCCAAATAACGAGGCACAGTGTCATTTAAGTTAGTTGCCGCAATGAAACGTTTAATTGGCAAGCCCATCGCTTTAGCAAATAAACCAGCGGTTAAATTACCAAAATTACCTGAGGGAATAGAAAAAACGATATCGCCCAAGTCTTTTTTGGCACGAGAAAGCTGAGCCACCGCTTCAAAATAATAACAAATTTGTGCTAATAAACGGCTGATATTAATTGAATTGGCTGAATTTAAACCAATAGTGGTTGCTAACTCATTATCATCAAAAGATTTTTTAACTAACGCTTGGCAATCATCAAAGTCACCTTCAACGCATAAAGTTTCAATATTATCACCTAAGGTAGTAAACATTTTCTCTTGTAACAATGAGATTTTACCTTTGGGATACATGATAACGACACGAATATTATCAATTCCATGAAAAGCATGAGCAACCGCAGCACCCGTATCACCGGAAGTGGCTGTTAAAATGGTTAAGGGTTTCTTCTGACCTGTAGCTTCGGCATCTTTAGCAACAAATGCTTGTAAACATTTAGCCATAAAGCGAGCACCAAAATCTTTAAATGCTAATGTTGGACCATGGAACAATTCTAAAATTGCACGGTCATTGCTAATAGGTTGTAATACTGCAGGGAAATTAAATGCATCGGTGACGATTTCTGTTAACTCTTTTTCATTTAAATCCTCTTCAACGAAAGGCGCCAATATTTTCACACTACGTTCAACTAATGGCAGTGCTAAAAGCTCTTCAATATTGTCAAGTTTAGGCATAGTCTTTGGAAAGAATAGACCTTGATTTTTACCTAATCCTTGTTTTACTGCTTGAGCAAAACTTACTTGTTCGTCGTTCTCTTTTAAATTATAAAATTTCACTTTTTGTTCCTACTTTAAATTTTTGTATCTACCCTTCGACAAGCTCAGGGTGAACGGAGTACGCCGTTCATGTTGAGTCTGTCGAAACACAACAAACTCAATAGTATTTGATTTTTATATCTCTACTGCACCAGCTTCATCTACTTGGCAAACATGAACAAAACCAAGTGATGTTTGTAAGTAGTGTTCTTTTAACCATAAGGCATAGCTTTGTGCTTGCTGCTCGTTATTACATATACAAAATAATGTTGGACCTGAGCCTGAAATGCCTACAGCTAGTGCGCCTTCTGCCATCAAATAGTCATGGGCTTGCTGATATTTTGGTAATAAATTAGTTCTGTAAGGCTCAGCCACAACATCCGTTAATACTGAAAAAGCTTGAGCCTTGTCTTGTCTGTGACACGCATCAACAAATGTTGCTAAATTTTGACCATAGCTTATCACATCAGCGCGACTATAACTTGTTGGTAACACATCACGTGCTGCTTTAGTTGATACTTCAATACCCGGATAGGCCATTACATAATAACAGTCATTAAAACCGGGCAATATTCTACTGATCACGTCCTTATCAGGCACCATCAACTGCAAGCCACCTAAATAACAAGGGGCAACATTATCATAATGTAAACTACCACTTATTTGAGCTTCCATTTGACCTGTCATTTTTAGCAAGGTTTTTTCATCAAAACTAAAGCCTTGATGCTTTGCATAGAAAGCATTTAAACCAACAAGAGCCGCAACAACTGAGCAAGCACTAGATCCTAACCCACTACCCACAGGCATCTTTTTATCTAGTGTCATTTGAACTGGCACTACAGCTTGAGCTTGCACAGCTAAAGCTTGGTTAAACAATTGTAAACATGACCAAACAATATTGTCTTCTTTCGCTTTCGGCAGTTTATCGGCAAAGGCACCAATAACAACTAAGCTATCTTTCTGAGCACTTTCTACAACGACTACATCGCCTAGCAATGTTCCATCAATAGGTTTAACAGCTAAACCTAAAACATCAAAACCAACACTTACATTGCCAATAGAGGCTGGAGCAAATACTGATACACTAGTTTCGGTTTTATCAATTACCATTAGTGTTGCTGCTCCCATGCCAATGTTCTTAAAACATCCCCAAAAATACCTGCTGCTGTTACTGCCGCACCTGCGCCATAACCACGTAAAACGAAAGGTAGTGGTTGATAATAACGACTATGAATAGCTAAGGCATTTTCGCCATCTTTGATGCTATAAAGTGGATGACTATTATCAACCGCCTCGATAGACACTTGACATTTACCGTCAACAATATTACCGATATAGCGTAAGACTTTACCTTCTACTTTTGCAGCCTCACAACGAGCACTAACATCATTGTCTAGCTTTGATAAATTACTCATGAATTCATCAACATCACCACTATCATCGAAATCATCAGGTAATACAGACTCAATGTTAATATCAGAAAGCTCTAATTGCATGCCAGATTCACGCGCCATGATGAGTAATTTACGGGCAACATCCATACCGCTTAAATCATCACGAGGATCCGGTTCCGTAAAACCATTTTCTTTAGCGATAGCTGTCGCTTGAGATAACGACATGCCTTCATCAAGCTTACCAAAAATATACGATAAAGAGCCTGACAATACACCCTCAAAACGCTGTAGCTGATCTCCCGCTTTAATCAAGTTTTGCAAGGTATCAATTACCGGCAAACCTGCACCTACGGTTGTTTCATATAAGAATCGACGATTAGTCTTTTGAGCGGTACTACGCAATTCTTGATAATATTGCCATGAATCTGTATTTGCTTTTTTGTTTGGCGTTACGACATGAAAACCTTCTGCTAGATAATCTACATAACTCATCGCTAAAGCTTCATTTGAAGTTGAATCAACCAATACAGGGTTAATTAGATGGTTATCACTAACAAAAGCTTTAATGTTTTGAGCATTAACTTCAAACGTTTTCTTGTTATCTGCGCCTTGCGCCATAACATCTTGCCAGTTATCTAAGTCGATACCTTCATTATCGAATACCATACCTTTAGAATTAGCGATACCATAAACTTTTAAAGCAATATTTTGTTCTTTCAAACTTGCTTGCTGGCGGGAAATTTGAGCAATTAATTCACTGCCTACAACACCGCAACCAACTAAAAACACATCAATGGCTGGTTTATGTGAAAAGAAATTTTGATGACTAACTTTCATGGCCGCAGTACATTTTCTTTCTTCGATAACAACAGAAATACTACGCTCAGATGAATCTTGTGCTATGGCAACCACGTTCACTCGTGCTTGCTCTAATGAACTAAAGAATTTTGCTGCTACACCACGTTGATGATGCATGCCATCACCTACAAGTGAAACAATAGATAACTCACCTTTTAACGTAATTGGTTCAAGTAAACCATTAAGTAGTTCTAACTCAAACTCTTCTTTTAAGCTTTGTTCAGCTTGTTGTGCATCAATAGAATGAATACAAAAACTAATACAGTATTCGCTTGATGATTGACTAATAAGTACCAAAGAAATATTTTCTCTACTCATTGTTGCAAAAACACGACTTGCCATACCTACCATACCTTTCATGCCAGGGCCTGAAACGTTGACCATGGTTAAGTCATCTAAATTTGATATCGCTTTAACACATTTTTGCTGATCATTTTCATTTGAAATTAACGTACCTGGCGCTGCAGGGTTACTTGTATTTTTGATTAAACAAGGGATATGATATTGTGCAATTGGACCGATTGTTTTTGGATGTAGGACACTCGCACCAAAATATGATAATTCCATTGCTTCTTGATAAGACAAATAATCAAGTAACTTAGCTTCTTTGATCATACGTGGGTCGGCATTGTAAACGCCATCAACATCAGTCCAAATTTCACAACACTCTGCCTGCATACAAACAGCTAAAACGGCAGCGGAATAATCAGAGCCATTGCGACCTAAAGTAGTCACTTGCCCTTCTTTCCTATCTTGACCAACACTCATGCCAATGAAGCCCGGCATTAAAGAAACTTGGTTGAGTTTTTCATATTCTAATGAAAACTTTTCTTTAGAAAGTACTAAATCAGCTATCGCATTTAATGAGGATTCATTAGTAAATAAAAATTTCTCTGGCGATAATAGTGAAACTTGTAAACCAGATGATTGTAAAACTGAATCAAGAATTGCAACGCTTAAGCGTTCACCTGTGCTAATGATACGAGCTCGAATATGATCTGGGCAATAAGACAACATAGTTGCCCCTTGCATATAACGCTGAAGTTGGTGCTCATAATTAGTTAGTGCTTGCTCACAATGTTGAGAATTAAACTCAGGCAAGCTTGCTGACAAGTCTTCAATAATAGTGGTAATAGCGCGTTTAAAGTGCCCAAGATCAGTGATTAGTTTTGCTTCATCACTGATATTTTCAGCCATTGCGACTAAATGATTAGTAACGCCTTGCGGAGCTGAAACTACCACAGCAACTTTTGAAGATTGGCTTTTATCTTTGATGATGTCAGCAACTTGGCGAAAACGCTCAGCTGAAGCCAATGATGAGCCACCAAATTTAAGTACACGCATTATTTTTTCCTTTATTAAAAGCAGTTCTTTGCAAAAAAAAAGCCCGTAACCTTTACAGGTCACGGGCTTTGATAAAATTGTTATTTTTTACACGTTAGCCAGCGACCGCCTTTCCAATTCGGGTGGTGGTGGTAATAATGGTAATGTGGCTAGATGTAATATTCATAGGCATTAAAATGCCTGATTTACTTGGTAGTGTCAACATTTATTGCCCACCTAAAACCAGAATAAAAAGTTATAGGCTATGCCTATATATCCAATACAATGATTTTTTATTGTGTTCTTCAGATAAAAGTTAACAATTATACCTTTATACGGCAATTAACTACCTATCAATAAGTACATACTAGCAACAGAAAGCAATGTAGAGGCAGTATAGATAAATGTCATTTTAAAGCTGTAAGTATTTATTTTCATCACTATTCCTTATAGTTTCACGAGTAAATAGTGTCAATTAGTTGGTTATTATCATCAATCAAGCTAATTTCGTGCCAGATAGATCCAAGTAGCTTCAAGAGGCGAGTCGTGCTCTTGGGGTAACTTGGGTGTATTTAACTTGGAGTAATAGTACCTAAAGCTTGACGGAGTAACTGCAACAAATGGTTAATCAATTGTAGAGGTTTGTAATAGAGTGATTAAACCGTTGGTGAACGCCAATGTAAAGCTGATTGATTAGCCTTAATCCATTTTTTAGCATCTTGATAATCTGGAAAGTAACCAGCAACAAGCTGCCAAAAACATTTTGAATGGTTTAAATAACGTAGGTGACATAATTCATGAACAACAACATAGTCAATAACATGCATGGGTAACATCATTAATAAATAATTGAAGCTCAGCTCGCCCCTGTTATTACAACTCCCCCATCGGGCACGATATTGTCTTATTTTTATTGTTGTTGGAGCTAACTTAGTTAACTTAGCGTAGTACTCAACTTTTGGTAAAATAATAATTTGAGCTTGTTGTTTAAAGTAACGTTCAATATGCTTTTTTACCGCTGCTGCCAATTGTGATTTATTAACCAAATTATGCTGAATGCGTTTTGACAAAATGATTGTTAGTTCTTGCTGATCATTCGCTAATTCTGATAAAAATGTTTCTGACTTCTCATCTAGTTTCTCACCTGATTTGGCCAAAACAATATTAAGCGTGACGAGTTGCCCAAATAAAAATAATTTTGAGCCATGGGTAAAATTACAACAAAAATCAACAGTTTGATTTTGTTCTGAAATTTTAGCTCTTAACCAAGCATCTTTTTTCTGGATGAATGAACTTATGAGTTGTTCATCCACATGATAAGGCGCACGAACAAAAACGTGTCCGTGCTTTACTTGCAAAGAAAGCGTTTTACGACGACTGCGTAAAACTTGGTAATCAATCATTATGCTCTTTTTGATAAAACGAAAAACTTAACTCACTTTACTTAATTTAGCAGGTTTTGATTCACCTTCTTTTTCAGTCGTTTTTTTAGCTGCTTTTTTAGCTGGTGTTTTGCTTGCTGGCTTTTTCGCAAGTAAAGCGATTAAGACTTCCTCACGATGTTGAGCTAAATAAATACTTAGCTCTTCATTGGCGCTATCACTAAGCTCTATTGGTGATTGTGCAAATACATCGGCCAAGTTATCAGCCATGTCCAACATTTTGTCATATTCATCTGCTGATTTCTTATCCATAAATGTTTTTGCCTCCACCCCGTGTCTAATGACGACGAATCGACTTTCAACTGCCATTATTATTCCTTAGTCATGTTAATAGAAAGCTAAAATAAAAATAAAAATTTACCCTTATCAATAAACAATATCATAATAAATCACAAAACTGTATATAAAAACAGTTATTTTATTATCATACATCAAATTTATTTCATTAAATAAGCCAATCTACCTTACGTTAAATTGCATCTACACGCTTTTTCGTATGTGAAACTATGACCAAATGTAAAAGTTTAGTAACACTTTACTGGGTGTTTTTCATACAACAAATAAACAATCAATGACTTAGTTAAAACATGATAAATATATCACTCTTTTTTGGTTACATTCTCTGTATAAACGTTAACAACTTTTTACCATAAATAGCGCACTATTAATATGAGCGAAGCAAAAGTGTTTCGCAAATTAACCCTATTGGAGAATACCATGACAAAATTTAAAACTGCTCTTATCGCCTTAGCTACTGCTGTTCCTGTTCTTGCATTTAGCTTACCTAGCCAAGCTAGCATGAGCCCTTATATGAAAACAGCATTAGTTGACGTATGTAAAGCTGCGATGAGTGATAAAACTCTTCGCTTAAGTAACACAACTAAATCTTATAACTTAAAAGATAAAACCGTGGCTTTAAAAGTAATGTGTAATGGTGATGATATTATCAGCTTTGCCGAAAATCATGGTGCTCATAAAACCGCTGCAAAACTACAACGCAGTATAGGTAATGTTAGTATTATTGATACCGCTGCTACAGAAAAGTTAAGTGTAACTTTCACTGAGTAGAATATTCTCAAGTCACCTCAAGAGGCGTATATTAGGAATAATTTTGCTATGATTTATTAAACAAGAGCACTTTAATCTATATTTTTAAGTGCTCAGTTTAATGTTATTCACATCACTATCTTCACTTAAATTAATCACTAAATAGTTTTTCAAACCAAGAACGGTCGTCAACCTTCTCTTTTAAACAACTTTCTTGCATTATGATACCTGCAGAGATTGCAGGATAATTGATGGTATTATCACACTGAGAAGTCACTGCATGTCCCGTTTTTTTCTCAAACAAAGTCATCGCAATTTCATCAGGTTTACGATACTTTTTATTTACAACCCCTTGCTTCTTAATAAAATCAGCAAATAATACTAAGGCTCCGCTACTGCCAGTCAGCCCTGTTGATTTATTGTCATCTTTTCCTAACCAGGTAGTAACTAAATGGCTGTTGTCATAACCAACAAACCAACTATCACGTAAATCATTACTTGTTCCTGTTTTCCCTGCAACTTTATGATTCTTTAAACGCCAAGAAAGTGATTTAGCCGTACCTGTTTCAGTTACTTTCGTTAGCGCGTAATTCATCAAATAAGTCGCATTAGTAGAAATAACTTGTACATTATTTGCTTCAAACTGCCACAAGGTTTCACCCTTACTTGAAGATATATTATTGATCACATGTGCCTGTTCAGCAAAACCTTGATTGGCGAGTGTTAGATACATTTGATTAATTTGCAAAGGCGACATATTAATTGCGCCAAGTAGCATTGAGGGACGCATAACAATATCTTCTTCAAAACCGAGTAAGTGAATGGCATTAGACACATTTTCTAGTCCTAAGGTCATACCTAAATTAACAGTAGGAATATTTAGTGAATTTACTAAGCCATCAATTAACGGCACTTGATGACGATATTTACCATCATAGTTCTGAGGCTGCCATTGCTTTCCTTTTTGATTTCCTACTTCATTACTCGTTCCTGCGTTACTCGTTAATGTAATAGGTTCATCGGCAAGCAAGGTTGCAAAATTAAATTGTTCGAAACGCTCTAAAGCAGCTAAATATATGGCCGGCTTAATTAATGAGCCTATCGGACGTTTGGCATTTATTGCTCTATTAAAACCAGCGTAACCACTTTGTCTGTCACCAACTAACGCCCGAATTTCAGCACTAGCAATATCGGTAACTACCATTGCCGCTTGTAAATCTTTTTGCTGATTTTTTTGCTCTAATAAAGTTAATTGACTAGTAACAGTCTGCTCAAGTAATTGTTGCGAAAGATGAGAAAATCCCGTAAAAACTCGAATCCCCATTTTTTGCTGATGAGTGGTTAAGTGTTGATTCAGTTCTTGTTTTACTAATTGCAAATAAGCAGGATATTGTTGTTCTTTAAAGCGTCTTTTTTTCCGTATTGATAGTGGGGAATCTGATACATGCTTAAATTCTTCGACAGAGAGCAAGTTCTGTTCAAACATCAACCGAAGCACTAAATCTCGACGCTCTTTAGCCCTGACAGGATGACGCCAAGGATCGTAATAACTGGGTCCTTTTACTTGTGCAACTAACAATGCAATTTGCGCGCTGTTCAATTCTGCGAGTGTTTTTCCAAAATAAAATTTAGCCGCTAATCCAAAGCCATATATACCATTAGCATAGTGTTGCCCTAAATAAACTTCATTAATATAAGCTTCAAGCAGTTGATCTTTGCTATAACGAACTTCAATTATGATCGCCATAATAGCTTCTTGTATTTTGCGAGTAATTGTACGCTCTCGTGTTAAAAACATATTTTTGACCAACTGTTGAGTAAGCGTACTACCACCCTGTACTGTACGCCCTGCCATTAAGTTATTGTATAAAGCTCGCAATATTCCCAAGGGTGAAATACCTTGATGATGATAAAAATCACGATCTTCAATTAATAATAAAGTATCTAATAGCTGTGTTGGTGTGTTTTCTAATGCGGTTAATACCCTGTCTTCTTTATTGTTTGGCACTAATCGAGCCAATAATATTGGCTCTAATAGCAACTCTTTTACTGGAACATCATCGCTAAAAAGCTGACTTATACTTCCCTCTGAGACATTTATGGTCAGTTGGGTAGCACTTTCTGAGCTAATAGCTTTGGTTTGAGGGAAATCGAATGGGCGTCTATATATAATTAATCGATTAGCGGATTGAGCGTATTGCCCTGAAGCGTATATCGTGGTTACCTTTTGGTAGCCATTTAATTTAAGCGATTTTGCTAAGGTCTCAAGCTTAAGCGGCTTGCCTATTTGTAAACTTTCTATTTGACCATAAATTTGTGCTGGAACCTGCCAACGTTGACCTTCAAATGTTTTTTGTACTTTAGCATCAAGATAAATAGTAAAAATAGCTACTGTAAAAAACAGCGCAACAGTGAATTTAGCTCCTGTGATAGTAATTCTATGCAGCCATGCTTTTGCTTGTTTTGGAGCTTTCTGTCCTTGCTTTTTTGGGACAGGTTTCTCTGATTTTATGGCTTTATTCTTAGTTGACATTAATTAATACAATCCTAACTTTGATTTTTCAAGTGACGTTTAGTTTTATTTGTTGGCTCGGCATTAACAGGATCATCCGGCCAAAAATGTCTCGGGTACTGCGACTTCATATCTTTTTGCACGACTTTATAACTGCCTGCCCAAAATTGTGCTAAATCCTGCGTTACTTGAATAGGCCTTTGCGCTGGTGATAATAATTCTAGCAATAAAGGAATACCTTGTTGCCCATTAACACCTCCAATTTGCGGTGTTTGCGTTGAGCCATATAACTCTTGCATGGGCATTGATACTTTCGGTGATTTTTCTGTTGAATACGTAATAGGGCAGTGACGACCTGTTGGACTAATAAAAACACTGGGCGCAGCCTGTTTTAATATTTGCTGCTGTTGATAATCAAGTTGAGACAATAACATTGCTGATAAATCTAGTTTAGCTAACTTGCCTTTTGATTTGATTTCACCCACAAAAGGGCTAATCCAATTTTCTAAGTTATCTAGTAAAGCTTTGTCATTAATTTCAGGGAGTTTATATTGTTCAAAAAAGAGTGTTAACCACTGCCATCGAGCTTTCAAAGCTAGATCTTTGTCTTGCCAGTTAAGAAAGCTCAACCCTTTACGCGTAATTAAGTCACACCACATAGTCGCTATCATTTCATTCGATAAAGACTCTTTACTGATTGTTTCCTGCAATATCAATGCAGCTAATCTAGTTTGAGTGCGCGCAATAATTTTACCGCTAACATCATCAAATACAGCAACTTCCTGTTCAATAATTTGATCACTAAAACTTTGCTCTATTTGTGATACATCGATACTTGCAGCTAAACGCACCTTAAGTACACTTTTAGATTGCATTAAGTCGGCGATAACTAAAAACTTCTCACCTGCTAATGCATCTTGCTCATCAAGAGTTACCCCTTTACCATTAGCACAAACGAAGTCACCTAAAGAGCCGCGGGCTTTGGCCACTCTTTCAGGATAAGCATAGGCGAGCAACAAACCTATACTCTCCATAGGTAAAGAGCTTCTCGCTAACAAATCAACATTACTTAGCCGAACACGCTTAGCTAAGTTTTTAACCTGTTTAACTATAATTGCTAAAACCCCGTAAGGTTTACTAAAACTCAAGGTCAGCTTACTTACCCTATGTGCAATATCACAATCGTATCGACTTTGCTGTGCTGGAAATATATCTCGCTCTTCTAATAATGCCGCTAAAACACAGGCTAGAAATGTTAGCTTTTCATCCTCTACTTTTGTTGAAAGGTTCTGAGCTGAAATTATCATATGGGCAAATCTTGGATGACAAGAAAAATTCGCTACCTTGTTACCATGTTGAGTTAACTTATTTTTTTTATCAACAATGGCTAAACTTCTTAACTCTTGCCAAGCTTGCTGCTCTTTTATGGTGGTTGGCAATTCTAACATGGGTAAATCAGCTAACGTATTGACACCCCATCTAGCGGCCTCTATTAAGGTAGGTAACAAATCGGTTTGAGCAATCTCATTAATGCTTTGTTCAGGGCGACGTTCAAATTCATCTTGCGCATACAAACGAATACAGTTACCTGCCATTAATCGCCCTGCCCGCCCAGCTCTTTGAACGGCTGATGATTTAGCTATTTGCTTTTGTACTAGTTTATTCATCAAACTAGCACTGTCGTAAATGGCAACTTTTTCTAAGCCACAATCAATAACTAAATTTACCCCCTCAATGGTTAATGAAGTTTCTGCAATATTTGTTGCTAGCACGAGTTTTCTTAAGCCTTTATCACAAGGTTCAATGGCTTGCTGTTGCTGCTTTAATGTTAAGTCACCAAATAATGGACAGAGTAATAAGTCATCTGCAATTGAATCTACTAATGCTTGAGCAATAAAACGAATATCTGCAACGCCGGGTAAAAAAACTAAAATAGATCCTTGATGCTCATGTGCCTGATGTTTAATGACACTAAGCGCGTGATCTCGCCACCGATGAGAATTCACAGGCGCGTTATAAGTAATATCAACAGGAAAGCAGCGACCCTCGCTCGAAAGTGGTTTCGCATCAGGTAGTGCCTTAGCTAAGTTATCGATATCTAAGGTTGCTGACATTAGTAGTATTTTTAAATCATCTCGCAAACCTTGCTGAACATCACGGGTTAAAGCAAAAGCTAGATCGCCATGTAGACTGCGCTCATGAAATTCATCAAAAACAACTAAAGCACAATCACTAAGCTCCGCATCATTTTGAATAATTTGTGTCAAGATACCTTCAGTGATCACTTCTAATCGCGTATTTTTAGATATTTTTGTTTCATTACGAAGTCGATAACCTACGGTTTCACCTACAACTTCATTTAACTGACTCGCTAAATAGATCGCAATATTTTTTACCGCTAAACGTCGAGGTTGCAGTAAATATACCTTCTGCCCTGAAAGTGATTCAAGACTAAGTAACCATATCGGTAAACAAGTTGATTTACCCGCCCCAGGAGGCGCTGACAAAATAAGCGTATTGTGCTCAGACAGTGTTTGGCAAAATTGTGTTTTAATTGCCTCAATTGGCAGGGAAGTTAATGGGGACATAAAAATGGTGTTATAGAGAATAGCTTCCATGATAACAATTTTTACTTCACAAACCTAAAAATTAGCTAAGCTTTTGATCTTGACTATAATAATAACAAAAGAAAGTAAGTTAAGGTTTTATCTATGGGCAAATCCAATAACAACAATGTAGAGTTTTGTTTTTTAGCAGAGCCAACGGATGTAAACTTCGGAGGAAAAGTTCATGGTGGCATGGTCATGAAGTGGATAGATCAAGCATCCTATGCCTGTGCAGCCAAATGGAGTAAAAGATACAGCGTCACCGTTTCTGCCAATGGTATTCGCTTTATCAGACCCATTCTTGTTGGGCAAATGGTCACGGTTACCGCTTCTATTGTGCATACTGGTCGAAGCAGTATGCACATTTACGTTGTTGTTAGGGCACGAGATCCAAAGGAAGATAGCCTTGTTATTACTAACCGATGTTTCATCACTTTTATGGCAACGGATGAAAGTGGCTACCCAGTTAAAGTACCTGCATTTGAGCCAAAATGTGAAGAAGAAAAAATGTTAGAGCAAGTTGCCATGCACGCCAAAGACTTCGCCAAGCAGTTAGATCAAGACTTCGAAGAAAAATTAGGGTGGAAATAACTCATACAATACGGGTTAATACGCAGGCTAGTAGTAACCTACTGAAAACTAAGTTCTATATAAACTTGCAAAAAAAAGAAATTATGCTTACTTGGCAAGCACTCTAAAAATTGCTATCAATAGTATCCGATAAAACTTGTTTGAAGGAGAGACTACTAATGCAATATTCAGCACACGGAAGTTATACTATTGAACAACAAAATAATATTTTATTAATTGACGCGCAAGGGCCTTTTAATGAAGTTACCACTGAACAATACTACCAAGATATAAAACTTATAACTAAAAAAATGAGTGGTAGTCCCTGGGCTTCGTTAGTTTCCTTCAAAGGTAACAGTGTTTTTACACCTGAAGCAGAGCAAAAATTAATTGATACAACTCAATATCGTGTAGAAAACGGCATGGTTGCTGTTGCAGCTGTTATTATTAATAGCCCTTATGCTGATATTTTACAAATGCAGCTCCAGCGAATATATCAAAGCTGTTGCATTCAATTTAATTTTTTTAGTGATGTAAAGCATGCAGAAAAGTGGCTTGACAGTTTTATAAACTAACAAAAATATTCTTGTTAAACTAATTTTTCATACGTAAACTTTACATCTTTTTTGAAGTAAAGTTTATGTATGAAACTAAATGTAAAACCTGCCACATTAATTAAGCGCTACAAGCGGTTTCTCGCTGACGTAGTATTACCTGATAACCAAACAACTACAATGCATGTGGCCAATACTGGTGCAATGACAGGGTGCGCCGAACCTCAAGATACAGTTTGGTATAGCACGTCAACTAACCCCAAGCGTAAATATCCCTATAGTTGGGAGTTAACTCAAACTAAACAAAACCACTTTATCTGCGTGAACACTATTCGAGCTAATCAATTAGCTGAAGAAGCCATCTTAAATGGCACTATCACGGAACTGCAAGGCTTTGATAAATTACAACGAGAAGTTAAGTACGGCGAAGAAAATAGTCGCATAGATTTTTTATTAAGCTACCCTCATAGCAATAATCACTCAAACCCAAAAAAGACTGTTAAAACATATATTGAAGTAAAAAGTGTGACTTTGCTTGAAGATGATCAAGGCTATTTTCCAGATACGGTAACAACACGTGGCCAAAAGCATTTACGAGAACTAATGAGCATAGTAAAAAATGGTGACAGAGCAGTATTACTTTTTACCGTTTTACATACTGGCATCAATAGTTTTAACGTTGCTAAGCACATTGATGAAAAGTATGCCGATTTACTACAACAAGCCATAACGTCAGGCGTTGAAGTATTAGTGTATAAAGCAAAAATTTGTCCTGAAACTATATTTTTATCTGAACGAATTAGCTCTCTTTAAATTCGTATCCAAAAAGGCTACTAATAACTCTAGTAACCTTTCATAGCTGTTCAAGTGAGTTGAGGAAGTTTATGACACCATTTGAAAACGATTTGACTCCTCTACAATAAACTTTTCATTTAGTTTAGCTGATAACATACCTTTTCTTCGAGCCAAAGCAACTTGAAGCTTTTTGGCTGCACTGGCGATAGCAGCGTATAGTGTCTTATCTGATGCATTCACCGTAACTTTTGCACCCTCATAATTAGTAGAAATCTCTACTTTTTGCTGGTGAGGCTCTACTGTTATAGTTGAATTTAAAGTCATTATATTAGGGTAGTGCTTGGAAATTTTTGCAAATTTATTCTCAATAGATTGCTTAATACCTTCAGTGATTTCGACATGACGACCGGAAATAAGTATTTTCATAATTAACCTCTATAGTTACATTCAACGTTTGTTTTCTTCCCCTTAATATTGTCTTTAAAACGGCAAGCTAACAAGACGATACTTGCAATGTTTTGCAACTAAATGTAACCGTCAGAATTAATTTTGTTAGAACTCTCTCAGTGATAATTATCGCACTTGCTGTATCAATTTTTCTATTCTATCAATATATTGAAAACTTGATATTATGAATAAGATAAGCTAAGTTTATATTAACGTTCGAAATAATGAAAAAGCAACATTACGTCGACTGAAATAAAACAACCCATTAACATTGAGTGTCGGTTATTTTTACAGCGTAAATATTTCAAAATAACCAACCCAACTTATACCGTTGTTAATTATAGGTTTTATTTTTATGGCTTGTTTTTTGCTTTATTTTTACATAATTATGTAATTATTTTAAAATATAACACCCTATTTTAGGGGATTGAGAGGAAGTATGAGCTCAAAATTATTAAACATAGTACTGATCATTTTCATTCTGTTTTCTACAGGTATTGCTAGTAACGCCAATGCCACTTTAATAACTGAAATAGACCAAGGCACCATTTATACGGATAGTGATGGTGTGCGCTGGGAATATATAGATTATTTTGATGTGGCTCGATATTACGACGCTTTTGATGAAATATATATTGGATATAACCCCGGAATATTTGGAGGAACAGGACCAGAAACCAATGACTGGAATGATGGTATTGCTCCAATGAATGGGTTACAAGCAGCACAGTATTTTTTTGGTGGTAATTTAAGTGATTATGCCATTGCCGCTTTTGAAGATAGTTTTGATAGCAGCAATATAGTTGCCGGAGCAGCAATTGTAAACCATGACGCTTGGTATGACAGAGCATTAGGAAGCCTTTATATTACAGGTGAAGATATAGCCGCTGACGCTACATTTGACAATGGGACTGGTGGAGACAACTTATACAATGAGGATCCTGTCGACGGTAAGTACGACCGTTCTGCTTGGGTTAGTGATACTGCAGCAGCTGCCGGAGAGAATGTAAACTACGTATTTAAAAGAGTGACTGATGTTCCGGAACCATCAACATTGGCAATATTCGCGCTCGCGTTAATTGGCTTAGGTGCACGCCGTTTAAAAAGCTAATACCCCAAATTGTATAACATTAACTTTTTATTAAATGGCGGTATTCACAAGATATCGCCATTTTTTTTATCGAATGGATGTTAACTCCAGTGAACTTGATTTAAACCATTCAGCACAATTATTATTTAACGTTTATCTTTAAGCCAAACTCTCTGCTTGCACCGAGTTAAATAATACCTTAAAAGTATTATATAGTAGAGTCACTTTTATATTGATATAGTCACTATCAAAAGTCGGCTAATCACTTAAGCTTTTATAAGAGTGAAAATATAAACGATAATCAACATATCTGCTTTACATAGAGCTTTACGGCCATTAACAGCTGATTAAACAAATTATTAGGAATGTAGTCATGAATAATTTTGTAGCCCCAAATAACGCAAAAATTACAGATATCAAAGGAGTCGTTCGTTTAGACTCAAATAACAATGCTCTGTTAAATGTTGGTGATAATGTTGAAGCAGGTACAACAATTGTTTTTTCCAAAGGCAGTGAAGTTACCTTTGTTTTTGATGATGGTAGCCAACAACGGGTTTCTAGTCACACTGACTCCTCTGACGAAACACTTAGTATTGAAAATATTTCCAACAATGATGGTTCCAATAATGAAGATTTAGCTGCTAACGCCAATGCACAAAGCAATGTACTTGATGAAATAAGTGAAATTCAAGCACTTATAGAATCCGGTGACGATGTTGAACTTCCAGATACTGCTGCCGGTGGTGAAGTAGATAATGAAGGCGGTGATTACGTAACCTTAGATAGAAACGCAGACGAAACACTTGCCAAAGCTGGTTATGATACGGCTGAATTAAATAATGACTTACCCACAACTGAAGACACTGCACTTGAAGAAGCAAGTTTGCCATTTGATTTTTCTGATGCTAATGAAAGTGTATCAACACCTGAAAACACACCAATAACTGGTAATATTTTACTCAATATAAGTAGTGCTAATGGAACACCTATCATCACTAATTTTAGTGTGGATGGTGCTTCTAGTTTAACGGCTGGAACAACCGCAAATATAGCTGATGCTGGATCGGTTGTTGTCGATGCTAATGTCGGCTCAATTGTTGTCAATACTGATGGTAGTTATATATTTACCCCAGCAGATGACTTTAATGGCAGCGTGCCAAGTATTACTTATTCTGTTTCCGATGGTGTCATCGAAGTTAACTCAACGTTAAACATTGAAGTTACCCCTGTCTTCGACGATGCTGATGAAAACAGAACAACACCAGAAATCACCCCTATCAACGGTAATGTATTAGACAATGTTAGTAGTGTTGATGGCCCCACTACTGTAACCACATTCAGCGTTGATGGCGAAACAACAGTTACAGCAGGAACAGCCGCATCTATTCCCGATGTGGGCTCGATTGTGATTAATACTGATGGTAGTTATCAGTTTACTCCAGTAGAAGATTTTAATGGTAGCGTGCCAGATATTACTTATACCGTTGACGATGGTGGACTTGAAAATGATTCAACCTTAACCATTAGTGTAAGCCCCGTTTTCGATGACGCCGATGAAAATGTATCAACACCCGAAATCACTCCTATCAGCGGTAATGTATTAGACAATGTCAGTAGTGCTGATGGCCCTACCTCCGTAACCAGCTACAGTGTTAGTGGCTCTATCCCAGTAACAGCGGGTACAACAACAAACATCGACAATGTCGGCACAATTGTTATTAATACCGATGGTAGCTATGAGTTTACTCCCGTTGAGGACTTCAACGGCAATGTACCTAACATAGATTATACCGTTGTCGATGGTGAGCTCGAAAATGACTCAACCTTGACCATTGAAGTGACACCTGTTTTCGATGACGCTGATGAGAATGTATCTACACCTGAAAATACGCCTATTAGTGGTAATGTGTTAGATAATGTCAGTAGTGCTAGTGGCCCGACAACGGTAACCACATTCAGTGTTAATGGTACAGAAGTTCCTGCAGGAACAACCACAAACATTGCCAATATTGGCTCGATTGTTATCAATTCTGATGGTAGTTATCAATTTACCCCAGTAGATGACTTCAACGGTAGTGTACCAGGCATTGATTATACCGTTGCCGATGGTGAACTCGAAGATGACTCAACGTTAAACATTGAAGTAACGCCAGCTTTCGCCGATGGCGATGAAAACGTATCAACAGCCGAAAACACGTCGATCAGTGGTAATGTTTTGCTCAACGTAACCAGTGCAGATGGTCCTACCACTGTAACTACATACAGTGTTAATGGAGCTACAGAAGTATCAGCAGGAACAACAACAAATATTGCCAATGTGGGTTCGATTGTTATCAATGCTAACGGTAGCTACCAATTTACCCCTGTTACTGGCTACAACGGAACCGTACCTAGCATTGCCTATACCGTTGCCGATGGTGAACTTGAAGATGATTCAACGTTAAATATTAATGTGACGCCAGCTTTCGCCGATGGCAATGAAAGTGTAACAACATCAGCAAACACACCAATTAGCGGTAATGTTTTACTCAATGTAACCAGTGCTGATGGCCCGACTACCGTTACCACTTACAGTGTCAATGGTGCTACCGACGTAGCTGCTGGGACGACCACAAATATTGTCAATGTCGGTTCAATATTCATCAATACTAATGGTAACTTCCAGTTCACTCCTGTCGAAGGCTTTAGCGGTAACGTACCAAGAGTATCCTACACTGTTGCCGATGGTGCGCTCGAAGATGATTCAACCTTAAGTATTTCCGTGACACAAGCGCCCTCTGGCTTCACTGATGCAAATGAAAATGTAACCACAGCCGAAAACACGCCAGTTAGCGGTAATGTGTTAGCCAATGTTAGTACCGCAGATGGTCCAACGACCGTGACCACATTCAGTGTTGATGGTGCAACGCCAGTTGCTGCAAATACAACTGTCAACATTACCGATGTCGGCTCTATTTTTATCAATACTGATGGTAGCTACACATTCACGCCGCTACCTGATTTCAATGGTGATGTGCCAAGCATAGCCTATACGGTTGATGATAATGGGCTTACTGATAACTCAACCTTAACTATTGACGTAACGCCTGCTTTCACTGATGCAAATGAAAATGTAACCACAGCCGAAAACACGCCTGTTAGCGGTAATGTGTTAGCCAATGTTAGTAGCACAGATGGTCCAACGACCGTGACCACATTCAGTGTTGATGGTGCACCCCCCGTTGCTGCAAATACAACCGTCAACATTACCGATGTCGGCTCTATTTTTATCAATACAGATGGTAGCTACACATTCACACCGCTACCTGATTTCAATGGTGATGTGCCAAGCATTGCCTATACGGTAGATGATAATGGGCTTACAGATAATTCAACCTTAACTATTGACGTAACGCCAGCGTTCACCGATGGCGATGAAGATGTAACCACAGCCGAAAACACGCCTGTTAGCGGTAATGTGTTAACCAACGTAAGCAGCGCAGATGGTCCAACGACCGTGACCACATTCAGTGTTGATGGTGCAACGCCAGTTGCTGCAAATACAACCGTCAACATTACCGATGTCGGCTCTATTTTTATCAATACTGATGGTAGCTACACATTCACACCACTCCCTGACTTTAACGGTGATGTACCAAGCATTGCTTATACAGTAGACGATAATGGACTTACTGATAATTCAACCTTAACTATTGAAGTAACCTCTGGCTTTACTGATGGCGATGAAAATATAACCACAGCCGAAAACACGCCTGTTAGCGGCAATGTGTTAGCCAATGTTAGCAGTGCTGATAGTCCAGCCGTGACCACATTCAGTGTTGATGGTGCAACGCCAGTTGCTGCAAATACAACTGTCAACATTACCGATGTCGGCTCTATTTTTATCAATACTGATGGTAGCTACACATTCACGCCGCTACCTGATTT
>Ga0209184_1000223_pt1 | contig 72945 bp, 74 predicted proteins | sample EN8Hudsemesocosm_2_FD_184627 | JGI IMG/M metagenome (GOLD analysis project Ga0209184, IMG submission 184627) | Methane-oxidizing microbial communities from mesocosms in the Hudson Canyon - EN8C Hudson Canyon (SPAdes) (version 2) | ecosystem: Environmental > Aquatic > Marine > Cold seeps | place... | reverse complement strand
ATGCCGATGATCACCATGGGCTCTGCACTCATAATTGTCGCATTTGGACCCTTGATTTTCGGTTATTAACTTCAGCTGAAAGTTAAAATAGAATCCTCGCTTAGGCGGGGATTTTTTTTGCCTGAAATAACGTTCCTTAAGAGCATGAGTCGTATTTTTTAGTGCTTCATCGAGGCTCATTTCGTTAGTTCTGACAATGAAAAAAATGACCGGTTTCTACTGTGTAAGTAAACTTACTAGGCGAGCTAGGCGCGGATACTTTGGTTACTAGAATGCGCTGAAGTGATGTGAGGTTTTCAAAACAACGCAACTAGAAGCAGGCAAAAACTAATAAATAGCAGGAGGGTTATTGAATAACTGACGTCGGCTAATGGCACATTTTTCCCGTACCTCTACCAAATTGAAGACCTATGGATAATCCAAGTAAGGGATATTCTTGTCCGTTTGGCTGCAGGGTTACCAACTGTCTCTCAGACTTCTAAGACCAATAAATACCGACTTGGGGTCTGTTTTTGTATCGCTAAATTCACTTTTCAAGTTGCTGATAATTTCTTCATTCTCCAGTCTAAAGAAAGGATTAATTCGCTTTTCAACGCCTAAAGTCGTTACGGTTCTGTCGTCGGGCGTCTGTGTTTCTGCTACGGTTAGCATTTCGGCAGCAAAGTTGTTTCCTGGCTCTCGTTGTTGGGAAAACTTAAGATTGGTAACCATGTAGTCGTGACCTGGATATATTCGGGTATCGTTAGGAAGAATGGCTAATTGGTCGATAAATGTCTGGTACAAATCATCGACATTCCCCCCGTAACGACAGTTACCAGCACTGGCGTTAAATAGGGTGTCCCCACAAAATAGAGCGGGCTCACCCTGTTCAGATAGCAGACATACATGGGCTGAAGTGTGGCCTGGTGTATGTAGCACGCGTAGGCGAACTTCTTTCCCAATCGTTAGTAAATCTCCTGCGCTTAACCCAACATCTACATTGGGAATGCTGATCATGGCATTCTGGTGGGCATGTATTTTGGCTCCTGTTGCAGCAACGATGCCTGGGTTACCTTCAATGTGATCAAAGTGTTCGTGTGTGTTAACAATCGTTGTTATTCGGGCTGCATGGCGTTCGGCCTCAGCCAAACATTTGTCTACATCTAAGGGGTCTAAAATTATTGCTTCTTTCGTTTCTTCGCAGATAATTAGATGGCAATAGTTGCTCAAAACGTTATCCATGTATATTCGAACGATTTTCATATGAATGTACCTCTGTCTATTGTGTTTTTTTTACTCGGCGCGGTGGGTTCGTGTCAGGCCAGAAGAATGAAGAGTGCTAAAACTACCTGGCATGCCGATCCGATTATGAAGCTAAGGGACTTTATCACTGGCACCGCAAGCACGAAAGTGAAAAAATGCACGGCACGAGAAATGCCGTAAACAACGCAAACCAATACGGTCGTGTCATTACTTATCCCTGTCACGTGTGCAACTAGCACCAAAGGAGCGAAAATGACCAAGTTTTCTACAGCATTGCGGTGCGCTCGATGCACTCTGTTTGCCCATTGGGCTACGGCAGTAGGATTTGTTGGGTAGCCTAGCGCATCCGAAACTCCTCTGACGCTAACTAAGTTGGCCATGTAAGGTAGCCACATCAGCGCAGTAAACAAGACTACCAAGGTTAGGCTTATCAGTTCAGTTGTCATAATATTCTCCATATTGGTACTTGATTTGATAGAAGGAAAAGCAGGTGAGTTTCCTCCGTTTGGCTATTAACCTTCCTGAGTCATTTGTTGATGTTTCATATTTTTTAATGCCTCTATAATTGGCTTTTCAGTTTTCATGCATTTCACTAGTACAGGATGTGTCATTACCTTGTTTAAATGTGCACTTAACTTGGGCCAACGATTTTCCTCCACCTTGAAGTCGGTGTAGGTCGCATTAATGATTGCCGAAGCTACAGCAATATCTGCAATCCCCAGTTCTTCAAAGAAAAAGCCTTCTTCTGGCAGTTGAGACTCGACGTAATCAAATACAGGAGGTACAAGGTTATCTATGCTGTTTTGTACTATGCTTTCGTCGGTAGGTTGGTTGGTCGAAAATGGTTTGGTCAAACTCTCCATGAAAATATCAGCAGCACAAGGCTTGAATAACATCGACCCCCCGTACTCTTCCAACCAGCGACTTTTGGCTCGATCCGCAACATTTTTGGGTCGGACGGAGGTGTCAGGATATTGTTCTTCTAGGTATTCAATAATTACATTGGAGTCACATATAACAACATCACCATCTTGTAATGCGGGTATTTTTCCGAGAGGGCTGATAGTTAAATATTCGGGTGTTTTTGTGCCTGGGTAAATGTCGACCATTTCATAATTCAGGCCCTTAAGTTCGAGGGCTACACGTGCTTTACGAACGAAAGGGGATATTGGTATTCCGTAGAGTTTCATGTTTATTGCTCCTGATAAATGTGTAAGTTAGATGCCTGTTTAGACGTCTAGGTAACAATTTACATCGGGTGAGTGGATGGTATAAGATCGATTTAAGACGAAAAAAGACCATTTAGGACGCGTGTATGAAAAAAGTTGTCATTCTAGCAGCAGATAACTGCGTTTTATCCACGATTGCCGCACCTATGGATATGTTTCTGCAGGCAGGGGTGTTGTGGAATATTACAATCGGTGAAAAACCTCGACCAGAGTTTGAAGTGAAAATTGTTACAGTAGATGGCCTGCCCATTACGGCGCTGAACAACGTGTCCATAGCTCCCGTATGTTCTATCCACGAAATAACCGAGGTTGACCTAGTCATTATCCCTTCGCAGGGTTTTTTCTATGATGTTGAAAGCGATACCCACAAGGAGAAGGTTGCTTGGTTGATTGAGATGTATGAGAAAGGCGCGGATTTGGCTGCTATTTGCGCAGGTGCGTTTACCCTCGCGTCAACCGGTTTGTTGAATGGTCGCAAGGCGACTACGCACTGGGGGTTAGCCAATCAATTTAGAAAATTGTTTCCGGAGGTTGATCTTCGGGCAGACTGTATGGTCACGGAAGAAGATCGATTGTTTTGCGGCGGCGGCATCACGGCCGATTTATCTCTTTCGTTACATTTGATCGAAAAATACTGCGGGCGTGAAGTAGCCTTACAAGGGTCAAGATGTATGCTTGTTGATATGGATCGTACTTCTCAAGCCCAGTTTTCGGTTTTCTTGCCAAATAAAGAGCATGAAGACGACGAAATTCTTCAAGCTCAGGAATGGATAGAAGAGAATTACAAGGAAAGTATTAAGGTAGATATGTTGGCAGAGAAAGCCGGCACTAGTGTTCGTCAATTTAATCGTCGATTTAAATCGGCTACCGGACAAACCACTGTTAAGTATCTTCAGCATACACGGGTCGAAGTGGCTAAAGTACTCTTGGTTACTACGAACAAATCGTTTGATGATATTTCACCTATTGTAGGCTACGAAAACGTTAGTTTCCTGCGCCGGGTATTTCGGGGTAGCACTGGAATTACTCCAGTAGAATTTCGTCGAAAATTTGGTAAACCTTTTTAATAGAATAGGGCACATCCATTAGGATTAAACAGAGTAAATTGTTAATTATCGCCCGAAATTAACTTGTGAGTTACTCCTTCATGACAACATTATCACTTAGAATGTGTAAAGCGTGGTATTGACCAATTGAACCCACACCACAAAATGATTTATTTACATCAAGTAGAGCTAGTCTACGATATTTTTATGGTGTGATTGAATACTGACTGCATTTCAGAAACTTTCCTGCCTACAAAGTCTCTCTATAGAATGAATTTAAATGCGTCACAAAAGTTGTTGGTGTTTCTAGTTCCGGAAAATGACCCGCTTCAGGAATATGAATAACATTGGCTGATGAAGCTAATTCTAAACTTGAATGTTTACATGTTTCACAATGAGATTTATCTAAGTCTCCCCAAACTATTAATGTGGGTTGAAGAGTTTGGCCTGTAATCGGATTTGGTCCTTTTAAAAATTGCTGAAAGGCTGAAGCGAGAGTAAACGTAGCGCCATGGGAATAGGCGATCTGTGCTATATGATTAAAAGGCGCTAGAAGAGATTTATTACCTAAGGATTTTTCTAACCAATTGGGGGTGCGTTTGCGTTTAAGAAACTGGAGTAATAGCTGACTGATTACAGGTGTACCTAGTAGACCTTTAGGGTCTCGACCCACTTTCCATTTTAACATTTGCTCCCAGCTTGGTACTTGAGATAGTACTAAATGAGATATTAAGTCAGGTCTTTTTTGAGCTAGTGCTACAGCGCCGAAGGCAGTTACACAGGGTGCTACTAATAAATATGGGCCTAAAGATAGCCGGCTAAGAAATCCCTCTGTTAAGCAAACCATAGAATCTATATCGTACTTTAGCTTCATGCTAGGTAAAGAAAAACCAAAACCAGGCGGCTCAAAAATAACAATTCTAAAGTCATCTTTCAATAGGCTTATAAGTTCATCATAATGCTCAATGACGATAGGTGGGTCTGTTTCAAAAACCAAAGTTTGTTTACCTGAGCCCACTATGCGATAGCGTATATGTGCTGAGCCTAGATCCATAAATGCAATGCCATCTCTAGATGATAATGCAGGACCATTCATTATTTTATTTTTATTGATTGTTGGTACAAAACCATCAATTATTTCAGATAACATACTAGGTACTCTTTAAAGTATAGTTAATAGGCACAGAGACAGCCTTCGGATTAACAAGGAAATTGCTCGAACCATTTAAGGCTTTCGGGCCAAAGCGTAGTTTTGTGTTGGCGTTTGAAAAAACCAAAATGTCCTATTTTCTTTATCCCAAATTCTTTTGGGTCAATCATATGGCGCTTAGAGTTGGCTGAGGTGTAAAGTTTTTGTAGGGCTTTAACTGATTTCTCTGGCGCGAAATCAAGATCGTCTTTGATCACCACGAAACACATTTTCGAGCTATATTGTTCAAAGTATTCCCGAATAGGCTTGCCTTGGTTGTCTGTTATGAAATTTGGATTTCTGCACCATCGAGCCCACTCTAATGCGATAGGCGCTGGTAGGCTGTTACCGCCAAGCAAGAAGGCTGGTACACGACCAAATGTCAGGCTAAAGAACGGTATTAACCCGTACCATGTAATGAATACCTTGGGTTTTTTAAAGGTATCCCAGTTTTTCCAATAACCATTCTGGGCAGATACACAGTATGTACTGACGAGTTTGGTGTTACTTGGCGCCAAACCCACCAATTGGCCGCCAACACTATGACCTATGCAATGCCAAGGTAAATTAGGGTGTGATTTTAAAGCCCACTGAATGATTGATTCAAAATCTTGTTCGCCCCAGGCTCTCATACTAAGTATGTTAGCGTTGTTCATTTTGCTGATGGCTTGTGATTCACCGATGCCTCGGTAATCATAGGTAATTATGGTGTAGCCCTGTTCGCATAAATACTCGGCAAATGCCTGGTAGTATTCTTTATCAACAGCTGTGGCTGAGTTAATTATAATACCCGCTTTCGAGTTATCGCCCTCAAATAAGCATCCATGGAGTTTAAATCCATCTTGTGTTGTGAAATCGACTTTTTTCATCATTTTCCCTGTTAACTGTGGCGTAGCAGATAAGTGCTACGCTCATAATAGGAATTGATGTTGCTGCGGACAAACTAGTTTTTAATGCGTTTCAGATAAATAATTCTTATCTGACCAGAGATCGTTAACTAGATTCATTATCCAAGATTGGAAGGATGCTATTTCTGGATTAGATTTTTCAGCTTTTAAGTACACCAAGTAAAGATGGTTAAATTTACTTATTTGATTTGGGAAAGGTAATACTAACTCTCCACTGTCAATCAGTGGAAGCAATGAGGGTAGGTATCCCATCGCAATCCCCATACCTTGTTTAACTGCATCTAACACAGCTTGATAATTATCTAAGCATAATTCATCTTCGGGAAAGAAATTGCTTTTCCATGCTTCCAGCCAGTATGGCCATGACTGTTTATCTGTAGAAAGTCGAATAAGCCTAAATTTTTTAAGTTCTATTGGCCCTGATTGCTGTTGATTATTTAAGTATTCAGGGCTGCATACAGGCGTTATGAGAACCTGTGACAGAGCCTGATAATGCAAGCTAGGTTCATCACCTTTTTTATGACGAATAGCGACGTCAGTATCATCGAGGAAAAATCCCGCCCTTTGAATTTGTGAAGCTATTTGAATGTTTAATTCGGGGTGTTTATTTTGAAATTTCTGAATATGAGGTACTAGCAAACTGTTCGTAATAAAAGGGATGCTACTGATTCGAAAAGATTGTTTATCATCTCGTTCAATTATTCTGCTGGTTGCTTGATTTAATTGCCTTAACGCGCCACGGATTTCTTCATAGTAGGTTTGACCTACGGGTGTGAGTTCTAATGCTCTGTTGAGGCGCTTAAATAATGAAACATCCAGTTGTTTTTCTAGCACCTTAATCTGATGGCTAATCGCTGGAGGTGAGATGCAAAGCTCTTCAGCTGCATTTTTAAAACTTAAATGGCGCGCAGCGGCTTCAAAAACCGTCAGCAGATTTAGAGATGGAAGTCTTGTAGTCATAGATATAGGCTACCATAGTGTCTGAATTTGGAATCATAAATACTCGTTCAGTGTAACATCTTAGCGTGTTTTAACTGCTTGAATTGTCACGTAAAGATACAAAGCATAAATAGTGCAAAGGGGTCTTTGTGGTGTTATTTTCGTTTAAGTGTGGATGTTTAATTGATTTGAATCAACAGATTTGTATTTGGTATTTATTTGCTGCTTTTAGTGTTCTGGAATTTAATTAGCCCAAATACCTTGCTCAGTTTACTTTACCTACCTGAAGCCATTTTTCTGGCTTTTCAGGTAATATGATATCGCTAGGACCTATGCATATATTAGGTGTTCAGATTCTGATTTTAGGGAGTTATAATCTTTTCGCCGCACGTAATAACCTGGAAGCGCTTGTTGAGGCAGGAATGAAGGGGGGCATCAATCGTATTATTCTTCATAGTGTTGGTCACTGCTGAAATCCTTCATTCTATCACTCTGTTATTGCCTGTAATCGATGTTGTTAGCATCATCTTAATAGCGACCCAGAAACAAGTTGAACGAAGGGCAAAGCAAAGACTGAATATCAGTGAATTAAAAAGTAAGGAAAAGGTGTGAAATTTATTTTTCTGAACGCCTTCTTTATAAAAACACTTAAGCCGTCAACCCGCATACATAAACATCAGAAGTAACAGGGTATTTCACCATCTACAAATAGGTGTTTTTTTTCCAGGCTTTTGTCGGGCCTGTCTGAGAAATGTTTACTTTTTAATCGATATTTTTCCCTGGAAAGGTGCGATATTCTCTATCGGTGTGTCTTGGCGATCAAGTAAGCCTACATCAAGTACTGGTGATGCGTCGATATGTTGAGCGTCCATCATTTGAGCAACACGCTGAAGTGATGAAATGATCATGGTTTTTTCCCATTCTTGAAGGTCTCCAAACTGACGAGTAAAGTGATCCTGCAGTGGGATCGGGGCGTCTTTAAGTGTGGTGTGAGCCGCTTCAGTTAAGTAAGCGTGGACCTTTCGTTTATCCTCTTTCGAACGCTCTCTATAGGCTAAACTTCGCTTTTCTAAACGATCCAGAATTGCGGTGACCGTCGCCTGGCTAAGGCTCATTTTATTGGCAATTTCACCAATTGTTAGTTCGCCGTTGTCTCGAATAGTTTGTAGTAGCAAAATTTGAGGTGCGGTTAGGCCTGTGGTTTTGGCTAAGTGTTTGGAATGCAAGTCAGTGGCGCGTATAACTCTGCGCAGTGCGATTAGTACTTCTTCTATGCTACTCAAGAAATGTCCTCTTTTTAAATATAGCTAAAATGCATCAAGTTATACGGGGAGTTATCATTCTAGCAGGCTATTTTTACAGGACGCAAGTCTTTGATAGTACTCGATTAACGCATAAATATGTCTTACTTTTTGTTCAAATCAGTCTCGTTTGTAGCACAGCGTAAACTGAGTGTTCGTCATTAATTCGTTAAATGTTTCATTGTCATCTACTTATTTTCTAGATTAATAGCTCGCTTCACACAATCTTTTGTTTTGTGTACAATGCTTAGTCCACTAAGTAAAGTTGCTAAAATAAGCTTAGAACAGGCTGTTTTTAGCATATTCTAAGAGTGGTTTTTATTCTTCAAGCTATTTTTAATTAAAATAATGCTTCGTACACTAATATAAAGGCCAGTAAGGAGATCATTACTCAATTGGACACAAAAGTAAAATTACGAGCACCTTTACCCGTAGATGGGGTGGCCGTTAATCAATTAGTCGAGCGGTGTACACCTTTAGATACGAACTCTTTGTATTGCAATTTATTGCAATGCAGTCATTTCGCCAGCACCTCGGTAGCCGCTTTCTTTAATGGCGAGCTAGTGGGTTTTATTAGTGGTTACTGTATGCCCGAAAGAGCAGATACATTGTTCATTTGGCAAGTAGCGGTCGATGAGTCTGTTAGAGGGACGGGGTTGGCAGGAAAGATGATCGCCAGTCTACTTGATAGAGAGTCATGTAAAGCGATAGATTATATTGAAACGACCATCACAGAAGAAAATCAAGCTTCTTGGGGGTTGTTTGAGGGGGTTGCTAGGCGCCTCAGCGTTGAGCTTAAACGCTCAATCATGTTTGATAAGGCTGCTCATTTGAACAATGAGCATGCATCTGAGTTGCTAGTGAAAATTGGTCCTTTCTCAATACCGCTGCCGACGCGTAAATAAATTTATTACCAGGAGAAATTGAAATTAATATCTTTGATGAAATTGAGTCCGAAGTTCAGTCATATGGGCGTGCATTTCCTCGCGTATTCCATCGCGCAAAGGGTGAGCATTTGTATGATGATGAAGGCAATGAATATCTGGATTTCCTTGCAGGCGCAGGCACACTTAATTACGGTCATAATCATCCTGTTTTTAAAACGTTATTATTAGATTATATTAATAACGATGGCATTACTCATGGCTTGGATATGTACACAAAAGCCAAGCGAGATTTTCTGGAAGCGTTTAATGAAAAAATCCTTAAACCTCGTAAATTAGATTATGTTGTGCAATTTACCGGACCTACCGGAACCAATGCTGTTGAGGCAGCGCTTAAGCTCGCTCGTAACGTAACAGGTCGCGAGAATGTTATTGCGTTCACTAACGGATTTCATGGCGTTAGTTTGGGGGCGTTGGCTGCAACGGGTAATTCTCATCATCGAGGTGCGGCTGGTGTTAGTTTAAATGGCACCAGCAGAATGCCTTTCGATGGTTATTTGGGCGACGACGTCGATACAACCGCTTATCTTGATAAGGTGTTATCAGACTCCAGTAGTGGTATAGATTTACCTGCTGCAGTGATCGTTGAAACGGTTCAAGGTGAAGGCGGTATTAATGCGGCGAGTTTTGAATGGCTTCGAAATTTGGAAGCAGTGTGTAAAAAGCATGAAGTATTGTTGATTGTCGACGACATTCAAGCCGGTTGTGGGCGGACGGGGACGTATTTCAGCTTTGAAGAGGCAGGCATTAAACCGGATATTGTAACCTTATCTAAGTCTTTAGGGGGTTACGGCCTGCCTTTTGCAATGGTGCTATTCCGCCCTGAATTAGACCAATGGAAGCCAGGCGAACATAACGGCACTTTCCGTGGCAACAACTTCGCATTTGTCACTGCAAAAGCTGCTATTGACCTCTACTGGTCAGATGATGCATTTTCCCAAGTAATAAAACGTAAAGGCGAGTATATTGCTTCGCGCCTTAACGCCATTGTAGAAAAGCACGGCGAAGGTAACTTTACTACGCGTGGGCGCGGAATGTTTCAAGGGATCAACTGTGTTGATGGAGAGCTAGCAGGAAAAATTACACGCAGGGCTTTTCAGAATGGAATGATTATAGAAACTAGCGGTGCAGACGATCAAGTGATCAAATTCTTATGCCCTCTTATTATAAGCGATGAAAACTTACAAAAAGGCATCGATATTGTTGAAGAAGCAATTAGCTACGTGTGCGCGAAAGAAGATAGCATGCCTGAAGAGAGTGATTACTTTGACGGCGTACACGTTGATACCGAATAGCTATTATTCGGTGTAGATGTATTCAGCCCCGTACTTATGAATATAGTCGGGGCTGACTCATAAATGGTAAATGCAATTAAGGAAAGAATATGATCGTTAGGCATTTAGATGATGCAGAAAAAACCAGTCGAAAAATAGTCTCACCAGATGGTAATTGGGACAGCACTCGACTGCTGTTAAAAGAAGATAATATGGGGTTTTCTTTTCATATCACCACCATTTACGAAGGGGCTGATTTTCAAATGCATTATCAAAACCATTTAGAGTCGGTGTTTTGTATGTCAGGGGAGGGTGAAGTTGAGTCATTGGTTGATGGTAAGAAATACACAATCACCCCAGGGTCTGTATATATACTAGATAAACATGATAAACACATACTTCGAGCTTTTAAAGAAATGAAAATGGCTTGTGTTTTTAATCCGCCGCTAAATGGTAAAGAAGTCCATAACTCTGAAGGCGCTTATGAATTGGATGCAGAGCCAATTGTGTGAATTTATATCCTCTCCTTGAGTGAGGGCTATAAGTAAACCCCCATACCTTTAGAGAGTGTTGGTAATAATTTAAACCTTACTTGTTTGCTAAGAATACATAGCTGTAGCAATATCTCTCAATTCGATACCTTAATCTAGTGATTTTTTAAAAAAAGGGGCTGTATATCTCAATCTCAAGCAACCTCTTAATGTCTATCAAAAATTTCGATAGACGGTATACTGTGAAATACAAACATAAGTTATGTCGAAATTATTTACAGCTCAGTATAGCTGCGTATTACGCATAATTTCTTATCGTATTGAATTGTCGAGTATTTATTTGATAGGCATGGCTTATGCTTATATAGAGCAAGGATTAGAGTTTTAGTCTGTTTTTGTGCTATTCAAACTGATTGAAAGCACAGTTATTTTTTTATAATTTCAGGATAATGTTATGTCAAATACAGTAAAAGGTACCGTAAAGTTTTTCAATGACTCTAAAGGTTTTGGCTTTATAGAGCAGGAATCAGGCCCGGATGTATTCGCTCACTTTAGTGCGATTTCTGGTGACGGTTTCAAAACTCTGGCAGAAGGTCAAAAAGTCGAGTTTACGGTAACGCAAGGTCAAAAAGGCCCTCAAGCTGAGAATATCGTAGCTCTTTAAATAACGGCGCTTAAATATAGAAGGGCATGCCTTATCAGGCCTGCCCTTTTTTTTGTTTAAAACATGGGAAGCCTTATAATTTGATGACTAACGCACTTAGATTGAGCTAACTCATTGTAGGGAGCACTTAATCGAACACATTTAAGTGACTTTATTTGTTGAAATAATGCGCGCATAACTTTAAGTGCTGAGTGTCTGATTTTTCTCAAGAGGTTACAGCTCAGCGGTTTTATGTTCGAACTGGACGTAAATTGCACCTTCAGATCAATTTGAAGCGGTATTATTATTTAATTGTCATTTGTTTAGAGATGCAGGCTTGTCCTGATAATGATGAATTTATTGAAAAAGAGCTAATTGTTATATTAAATAATAATGTTTCGCAATTTTTGAATAAATTTTAGCAATACTGAGCAGCAGATAAGTTACGTTTATTGTCGGGTATTATCACTTTAAGGAGATTAAGTAAGAAGGATGTATGGGTTGTGTTTAGGGTCGGTAAAATAATAGCGAAAATGTGCCCATCAAAAAAATGGCGCCAATTACGAGTATTGATGAAGATGAACTTCATGCAGAAACTGTATGCTGCAGCCAGTAGAGGTATTAAGTTTTAACTATGACATATGAAGAGCTTAACAAATTTTGTGAATCGCTCTCTGCTACAGCATATATTGTTCAATGGGGAGGTTCTCATGTGTGGAAGGTAGGCGGAAAGGTATTCGCTATCGGTGGATGGGAAAAGAGAAAAAACATACCAGCATTTACATTTAAAACGGCTGAACAAGATTATTATTTTTTATGTGAGTGCCCAGGCTATCGACCTGCACCTTATATGGCCTCACGTGGAATGAAATGGATACAGCACTATGACAATTCTCCAAAAGAGCAAGATAATCTTAAATATTACCTTAAAGAATCCCATAAAATTGTGTCATTAGGGCTAGCTAAGAAAAAGCAAAAAGAACTAGGTCTTAACCAAGAGTTAGTATTTAACACTCCTAGATTATGAGCGAGTCTATCCATTGGCTTGTAGGTGAGTAGGAATACCCCCTCTTAAATAGCCGAGCATATATGCTGGAACAGGTCTATTAGTGTCAGCGCCACTCACTTTGTCTTCAAGTATTTTATCAAAGGTAAGAGCTGTATTAGTTGGTTATGTTTATCGTTGAAATTAATAATAGGTTAATCTCAATAATTAAAATAGAGTAATGGTGCGTATGTATGCAACTACATCTTAGGTAATGAAATATACTGTGCGCATATGATTACTGCAATGATAATGCATACAAAATAAGAGGTATTTGTATGTTTAGCGTTGTATGGTTGGGGTGGGTTAGAAGCATACGGCTTGAGCCGCTAAGTCATAACGGAACTGTACGCTGACATGAGCCTATGTAATTATCCTGGTAAATGATCCGGGGAGGGGTAGAGGGCTGTTGTTACTGAGCCTCTTTCTGCAGTGGCCAAAAGTAGCACTGTTAATTTTGATAGCAATATATCTAATGCCACTGAGTTTTTCTTTTGGGGTGCTGTAATAGTGTTGGCACAATTGGTGGTGTTGTTTTTTTTGGGGGGCGTTTTGGATTATTAAACAGGTATTTTTAACCTTCCCAAAAGAGTATTTGAAAAACCAGAGATCGAACATAAAGGAAATCCACCAGTACATCAATGAGCGTCAGTAAGTTATCCGGGCGTACGCTGCTATGAAATTCGGCTCATTATGTTTTGGTGGAGGCAAAATTGAAGTTATATTTCAAGCGGTTTTTTTGTTGATTCCTGTATGCGGAAAGTTTGTAATGTCACCGTAGATAAAAGTCACTATACACACGTTATTTTTGGTGTAGCACGCCTACTCAGAAAGTTGTACGGTAATTCATCAAGATGATCATGAAATAGAGGGCGTGATCTAGTGTGCAGATGAAGCGCTTTATAGGGCAAGAAAAAGGTAGAAATAGAGTGTGTGAAAACTGGAGTACAACATAAAGTGCGTAGGGCTTATCTCAAAGATAAGCTAATGCATGTCTATTTCGGCAACAAGTTTATTGGTGCTAACCAAGGGTTTCTGAACTTGTTTAGCCAAATACGCTAAGGCTTGCATTGAAATCTAGAAATTTACCAACTTTCAGTGTTCAGAAAGGGGCTGGTTGATGCAAGCTTGAGGTGCATAATTGATGAATTACTACTAGGGATACTTTTGCCGTCAATAAGGTGATGTCTGCTTTTGATTGCTAGCCAGAAGCTATGTTTTAGAAAATACTAGCTCACTAAGTTGTTTTAAGCGTTAGAAATCGAATTGATCGATTTCAGATTTTAGCACCAGGAATCGTTTATATGTCATTTAAAATCGCTGAGGGTAGGGTTGATTTAGCCAACTTATCATGAATCAACTTACGCCTTTGATGCTAGCCTTGAACAGGAAGCGTTACCTATTAGAGTTTAATAAAACCCGTAGCTTCATAGTCAAAGCGATAGCTTTTGAGTTCGTGGAAAGTTGATGGTGGGTTACAAAAGTTATAAGAAGTGTAATTATAAATAATAGGGTTAAAGCTTGGATTGACTGCGCGGCATGTCCTTATGAATAGGTTGTGGTATTTAAAAAAGGAAGGGGGCAATTACATGCACGACATGTCAACAAATGGAGATAAATCTGTCAAAATAGAAAGCGGTCACCATCAAGGCTTTCCAAATGAGTGAAATCTAGTCTCAACTTTATACTACGCTGTTGTAACTGAAATGAGGTGCCGTTAAAAGAAAAGACAAAATAATTACCCACACCTGAATGCTTATGATTTTTTAGCTATGCCGTGAAGTCATTTTTTAAAAGGTTTAATGTCATTACTTTCAAAGCGCATATTTGCGTTTTTTTTGCTAGCGTTTGTATCTAACTGGTTTAGTTTAAAGGGCCTTAAAGGCAAGATTTTGTCAGTATGTGTATAAGCGGTTATGCAGGTGTTAGGTCTATGTCCTTTGGGGTGACTTTAGGTTTAATTGGAAAACTTTTGGAGGGTCAATTACCCCTTAAGTTAATGATGTGAAATTAGCTGGTTGGCAATATCGTAGAACTATTTTGACGGCCTTCGATTACCATAAGAGAAAAAATATTGAGATAACTGTATACAAGTTGAGCAGAAATCTATATATTTTGTTCAGCTATAATTAAGTCTACTATTTAAATCCTACATTTCGCAGTTTTATCCATACTACCTCGTCCTGCAGTTTCTAATTTCCAGTCTATATATTTAAGCAAAAAGCCTAAAAGGCACCTTTACAAGATTTCAGTAAGCAATTGACCTAGTTATCACTGATACAACTACTGACTGCCAATAACATAGTTTTTGTCGTTTTTAGATGAATAATTTAACGTGACACAATGGTTCTCAAAGCTTTGATTTTTACCCGAAAATATCGTGTGAGTCGCTGGAATTTTAAAAAATTACAATAAAGATGAACATACTATTGAATAAAATGAATACTACAGATTACGCAAAATCATTATCAAGCTACAAATTGGGGTGCATCCTCCGCCCAGCATTGGAAGATGAAATACCCATATCAACAGAACTACTAAAAAGCATTACAGTAGAGCTAAAAGCCCGAAATAGCTACGAAAGTGAACTCAGTCGGCGGATGCCGCATTAAACAAAGAATCCATCACACCTAACGTTCTGAACGTGGCTGATCATAATAGCTCTGCCACGCTCAGTAATTGACAAGAAGTAATTCCTACATAAGGGTATTATAGGGTCTCCTAGAGTGGTCATGCTTTATTCAAGGGTGTCCTGATTTGCCACTAAGCAGCCTCTGAAGGCTATAATCAATATGGCCGAATTATCTTGATATCATTTACTCATCGAATGAGTGATGAAGAGAAAGGGCGCTACTTATCATGCATAGAAAAGACGGCTAGCTTTGAGCAAAATAGTTACCTATTAAACCACCATGAAATCGCGAGTGAAGCTCGAAAGCTATACCTTTTCAAATCAGCCTTTTATTCAAAAGCTAATCATGGTCTGAGAGCTCTATGGTATTTAGTGGGTTGTTCGTTTCTGTGAAGTGCTGTCCTATAACTTGTATAAATTGAGTGTTATTTACGTCGTTGTGTCCAAGTAACTCTTGAACGGTTCTATCATCTATTCCATTTGAAAGCATATGAGTTGCGAAGCAACAATAATGAAGAATTCTATTGCTGGGTGGGCGGCCGATATTTTAGATCTGAGTGCCACAAATGCTTTATAAGCAGAATTATTTAAATTTATCTAATATTATTCAAAGTGTTATATTGGCTTTTAAAGGTAATACCTAAATTTTTATACCTAAGTAGTTGAACAAACACGACTATTTTGTGAAAAATCTCACAAAACACGACCATACAATTATGTATTATCATTTTTCTCGTGGTATTCATGGAGCGAGCTAACTCCATTTTTGGCAGTAGTTAGCTTCAATTTCAAAACGGATTTTAACAATCCAGGATGGGAATATAAACCTAAACTATAAGGAAATAGATAGATGAACAAATTTTACAAATTATTGGTGACCGCCGCTTTTTCTCTTGTTGCAACCCAAGTCAGTGCCGATTCTGTTACTGTTGGTGGTGACTTGGTGGATCGTGCAGAAGGTGATGGCTGGAACGACTTTTCCATCAGCTTCAACGATCAGGTTCTACCCACTGGCACAATTACAAGCTGGAATACTTATATTGAGAAAGTTTCTAGTGGACAAGATTCATCGATCGCATTGCTAGTATTACGTAATACCGGTGGTACCACTTGGACTGTTGTGGGGAGTGACAAAGAAGAGGTTGAGGGAGTAGGTCTACAAACACCTTTTAGTGCAAATATTGATGTCATTGAAGGTGATATTTTAGGGGTTTGGATGACAAACTCTAAGGTGTCTTTTGATCGAACTGAGGAAGTTGCTAACTGGAATAACGAGGGGAATTTACAGTGGAGTGAGGCACCGTCCGTTGGCGATACGCTTAACTTAAACCAAGGTGGTTCAAGTCACTCTTGGGGGTATCGAACGTATTCGTTACAAGCCACTATTGAAACCGGGGTTACTATTGGAGGAGACTTGGTGAATCGCTCTACAGGTGATACATGGAATAACTTTACGATAGGCTTAACAGATCAGGTTCTACCAACAGGAACTATTACCACCTGGAATACTTTTATTGAGGGGTTTACTGGTGAACAAGATACTTCAATCTCATTGCTAGTATTGCGTAATACTGGTGGTACCACTTGGACGGTTGTAGGGAGCGACAAGGAAAATGTAGTAGGAAGCGGGTTGCAAACGCCTTTTAGCGCAAATATTGAAGTTATTGCCGGTGATATACTGGGGCTTTGGATGAATGATGCCAAGGTGTCTTTTGATCAAACTGATGAAAACGTTTACTGGGATTCTTACGGGAACATGCAATGGGAAGATGCGCCAATCGTTGGTGACTCACTTGACCTAGACCAAGGTAGCTCAAATCACTACATGGGCCAACGAACCTATTCGGTTCAAGCGACAGTTAGACCTGGAAGTTGATTATATAAAGTTAGGCCTGTTATTTGGGTAATATTGTGTTGTGTCTTACACATGCAAAGTGACTTTAAGGCTAGCATAACCTAAGCTAACTCAAGTTATCGAAGGTTATGCTAAGTAACAATTAAGCATGAAACGAGGTTGCTCGCAGTTTTCTAAGGATCTAAGAGGTAACGCTATTAACTCAATAGTTAGTATTCTTAAGTCACTCGTAAAGAGAGAACTTTGCTCACTTCCGTTAGTTGTTTCATTTTTCAAGCTGGCTGAATTATCCTGATTTACACGAGGTCGTTAAGAGGCTGCTTAGTGCGAATTTGAGATGCTTAATATTAGCTGCTCACTGACAGAAAGGTCGACTTTAAAAAGCAAAATAATTTATTAAATCATGTCGGCTAATGGTACTTTTATACAATCTAATGTTGCTTGGCTAGTTGGAACTCATAGGCAAGTTCCGACATTGACTGCCAGCCACTCCATAATCCAATTTATTCTGATACTGCCTGTAATTCAATCAGTGAATGCAATCGGTAAACCTATTATTAGGCCAGTAAACGCTAACGATAAACTTAAGGGAGATACTTAGACAAGATTTCTTTCAGTTTACCTGCTTTCTCAAGTTCTGTTATCCCTGTATCAAGGGCATCTTTAAGGGCTTTAGCATGAACATAGTTTCTGGAAACTAACATATAAAATTTGTCAGGAGATACTCCTGGCACTTTACCATGCCCTAGTAGAGGATCATTGGGGAACTTCTCGCCTATTGAAGCAAAACCCAAAAAAATTTCGTAACGGGCCAAAAAGTAATCGCAGTGCCCTGCATGGGTTTTTTTGATAACTTGAGGGGAATTAAGAGCACCTGTATCGATGATTTCGTTAGATACACCGAAGCCCACGTAGTTGTATCCCAGCAAGCCGCAACCCTTGTAGTTGAGAAGATCTTTATTAGAGCGAAGCGTCAAGCCGTTACTATACTGGCGTTTGGAATAGAAATAATGGGGAATAATTTCGTAATAGTGCCGGGTCATCAAGTAGATCGTGTCACGCATCTTGCTGTAAGAGCTACTTAGCGCAATTTGATATCGTTGCCCCATATTAGCTTCTTGTAGGCAGCGCTTCCACGGAAGCATATCTACCGTCAAATTTAGATCATGTTGATCCAGTATAGTTTTCAATACATCTACATCATAACCGATGACCTGCTGGGTCTTTTCGTCTTGTTCTCTTTTTAGGAAGTGGTAGGGTGGCCAGCCAGCTCCGTCGCCACAGACATGAATGGTATCCCCCGCTTGTAGGCTACTATCATTCGACCATACCGATGTGCTCGCAGGGAGTAAAATAGCAATCCCAAAAAAGATGTGCCTCCATGTCATAGCAATCAAGTCCTATATACTAATTGAATAACACTTATTCTGTTTAAATATAGGAATAAATAACCAATAGTCAAACGAGTAAATAAGTAATGCACCGATTAATAAATATAGACATGTTTTCAAAGGTGGAAATATGCGACGTTAAGCCTCTGAATATAGTCATTTCTAGGTTTCGAAAAGGTATTGCTTTCGGGGTCTTTTTCGTGATTTTCTAACGGATTGATAAGTAGTGCTAATTATTCGTAGTCGTTCGTTGAGAGACTGTTTGGTGCGTTTTCAGGGGTTCAATCAATGGTTTTCAGCTATTCAAAGCTCTAGATTAGACCTTATACTCTTTGGAATAGTGTTTCTCATGCCCAATGGCGCTCTATTTATTGCTTGTCCAGCCATCTAAAGGCACTATTTCACTAGAATTATATTCTAGATGAGGTATTGAATGTCTTTTTCTTCGTTAATTAATAAAGTATCCCGAGAAACTTCTGTCACCGAAATTAATGAAAGCTGGTCGCAGGGACGAGCCGGATTTGGGGGCTTAGTGGCGGCACTGGTTTATGAGTCGATGGCTCAGAAATTAAATGATGATCGCCCGGTTCGAAGCTTACACGTATCCTTTGTTGGTCCGGTTTCGGCAGGCGAGTCTTTACGTTTGGAAAGTGAGGTGTTGCGTGAGGGGAGGTCGGTCTCACAGATATTGGGGCGTGGAATACAGAATGGTCAAACGCAAGTTTCTGTTCTAGGCAGTTTTGGCCATGCGAGGACGTCAACTATCCAAGTTAAAGATAAAGCGCATATCTTTCCTGAAAAGCCTTCGGAGCAAACACCTCTAAATTTTGTTGCGGGTGTAACACCAAATTTTACTAAATATTTTGATTTCCGATATTGCACTGCTTTACCCTTTGCGGGCACCAGTGAAACGGTGGTACGTGGTTTTGTTCGTTTTAAATCGTCTGAAGAGAAAATTGGAATTTCGCAATTACTGGCTTTAATTGATGCCTGGCCGCCAGCGCCTTTACCTATGCTTAAGGTTCTGGCACCTGCGAGTTCGTTAAACTGGACGGTTGAGTTTATTCAGCCGACCCCTGCTTTGGAACCAGATGAGTATTGCCAATATGAGGCCGAAATTGTGCATGCATCAAATGGTTATGGCCATACTCGTGCGAAAATATGGAACCGTAAAGGTGAATTGATCGCCATTAGCCAACAAACAGTCACTATTTTTGGCTAGCTTTGTGTAACTTAACCTTTAGTCTACTTTAAGAAAGCTGGCACTAATCACTTGATGTTGGCTTAGGGTATTTTGCTCCAAATACTGTCGTGGGATGAGCAAATTATACTGGCTAAAATTCCATAATATTTATGGGCTAGCTTAGGAGAATTTTGAAGACTGTAGGATGAAGGCTTACGTTTTAATGAATCAATTTAAGCCTCTGTCGCTATTAATGTTCAATATGGTGTCTACTTGCCGCATTAGCTAGTGTTAGCCTGTTACTAATAATATAGGCATTTGTATGAAAGTAATGGTAATTAACATTTTCTACAAGTATTAGACTTATGTTCGAAATCTTGTAAATTCCCCTGATTATCCAGTGTCATGTGACAGCAATCATCAAATAAACTACGTAATTCATTTCTTGCTTTTTGTACTCGAGATTTAAGCGTTGAATAGCTGATGCCGATAGACTCCGCGTAGTCTTTTTGAGATATGCCATTTAAGTCTATGGCTATTATTAAATCTGAGCTTTCTTGATTTAAAGCCTTCACAAACGGGTCTATACAATGCGAAAGCTCTTGTTTGACATCGGGTTTAGAAACAGAAAACCACAAATCGTCTTCTGACAATTTATCTTGCTTTGCATTACGGCGATAAAAATCAATAATGGTTCGATTAGCAAGTTGAAATAGCCAAGATTTTACAGATTCTTCTGACCGTATCTGGTGTAATCTATTATGTGTTTTAATTAAAATATCTTGTAATAAATCATCAACATCCGCGGCATTGGATATTTTGGAATGAAGAAATGATTTCAAGCCCGTACGGTACTCTGACCAGATTGTTTCTAAGTCCACTTTTAATTCCACGTTTGTATATTAAAAAACTCAGCGCATTGTTAATAATAGTACTGAATACTGTTCAACGTATACATTAATGTGGGTTTGGTGCTAGGTCGGGAGCATAGTTAAGCGAGACTCAGTTCAGAAAGGTCGAAAAGACTGCGTTGTTGAGCTCCGGCTTTTGCGTTGACATCCATTACTGTTACGCTATCCACAGGATGCAGTCGGTATAATTTCTGTTACTGTCTTTGATGTTGGCGAGCAACAGTCTGACGGCGCACCTTTTAATTTTTCGCTACTGCACACCCTGATTACGTTAGCTCTATTTCAAGTCTACGCTCCGATGATATTAATAATGTCGCTTTACTTGTTCATTTAAAACCTCAAATCTTTTAAGTCTATTTACTCATAAGGATTCTGGAAAGACGAAATATTTATTTTTTCTTCGTCTTTTTGATCGATCAACCGTCTTACAGGAAACACAAACTAAAAAGGTAATAACGATGCAGAGCCGCTATTTAAATGACATTGAGTTCAATGTATCTCAAGCAGAGATATTAAAGCCCAGTCAGCACAAGTCTAAAATCTTAATTTTGTATGGATCATTACGAGATCGGTCATTTAGCCGATTATCGGCTGAAGAAGCCGGTCGCATACTTGAACATATGGGAGCGGAAGTTCTTTTTTTTAATCCAAAAGGTTTGCCGCTTTTTGATAATAATGAAAGTGCTGAGCATACAAAAGTGAAAGAACTACGAAAGCTGGTTGCTTGGTCTGATGGCATGGTATGGTCGTCACCTGAAATTCATGGCAGCATGTCTGGCGCCATGAAAACCCAGATAGATTGGATTCCACTCTCTATTGGGGCGGTACGTCCTACTCAAGGTAAAACGTTAGCCGTTATGCAAGTATCAGGCGGTTCGCAAAGCTTCAATGCGGTTAATAATTTGCGTATTTTGGGGCGTTGGATGAGGATGCTGACCATTCCAAATCAATCCTCAATTGCAAAAGCTTATCAGGAATTTGACGAACAAGGCTTGATGAAAGACTCTCCCTTTAGAGATCGTATTGTTGATGTTATGGAGGAGCTTATGCGGTTTACTCTCTTAACTCGAGATCAAACATCGTTATTCACTGACCGTTATAGCGAGCGTAAAGCGGCAGGGTACTATGAAGATGTAGCGTTGGAAAATTTGACTTAATATTGGACAGGAGAGGTGCTAAGTAGCAACTAGCACTCCACCGAAATAGCGTCATAAAATTATATCAAGGTGAAACTTATTGGTGATAAGTCCGTATTGAATATCAAGTAACTCTTAGTTTGGAATTACTCACATCGCGCTTGAGTTCAAGAGGGGTGTGACCTGTTGATTTACAATATAAGAAAAACTATGCAAGACCTTAATAATTTCAAATACTTGGTATTACTGTCTGCGTTAATAGTTGTTGCCAGTGTTGGTTGCACATCCCCAACGCTTCGAGTACTAACGGCGACAGCCTTATATTGTCCATAACCAACGATACCGACCAAAGCGCTTTCAATAAAAACAGTACCGTCCTTTGTATCGTTGCGTTTACTTAACTCTAGGAGTAAGCGAGCGATAAAATTTACAACTAAATTCATATTTTAATTTAATACTGCAAGTTTTTACTGCTCTAACACGTATTGCCTTGCGTAGTTATTGAATTGCGTGATCCAAAAATATTGTGGAATAAATATTAATTTAAGGAGCAATAAGGTTAAGTAAATAACAAAAATATGGTTGTCAACATATTGAAAACGTTGATCACTTCCGCGATTACGATAAAAAAGGTTTAAATATACTGCTGGAAGGTGAACAAATCTCTGATTTGATGGGCGCGCTAAGGGAGCAGTTTTTCTGTTAAGGGCTAAACTATAATTAAATATATATTGGGAGAGAACAAATGACAGAAATCGAATATGGCTCTAATGAGCCCTTAATACTAACAATGTTAATGACACCTGAAATGGCTAATTTTTCAGGTAATGTACATGGTGGGGCGTTACTTAAGCTACTTGACCAAGTTGCTTATACTTGCGCTTCTCGCTACAGCGGTCAGTACGCGGTAACGCTTTCCGTTGATCAGGTCAGTTTTAAGCAGCCTATAAAAATTGGCGAACTTGTTACCTTTTATTCTTCTGTCAATTATGTTGGCCGAACATCTATGGAAATAGGCGTTAAAGTGGTAGCGGAAGACATACATTCTCACGAAAAACGGCACACAAATAGCTGCTATTTTACGATGGTTGCAATGAGCGCTGACGGTAAACCAACAAAAGTTCCTCCATTAGACTTTAAAGCTGACAGGCAAAAGCAACGATATATCGCAGCTAAAGTTAGAAAACAGCTAAGAAGCGAACACGAACAACGGCTTAAAGAAATACATGATAAATGGATCAGTAATACCGAGCATCTAACTCAAGAGCAGATCAACGAAGAATTTGAGACTTACCGTATGGAAGGTTAATAAGAAGCACATTGATAGCGAGGAAAGCTTTTGCGTTACAAGGTGTCTGATGACGATATTCTAATGCAAAATACACGCTAATTTTAAGATTCCGAATGAGCTATTCTTTGTTATGCCGGTTTCTGACGTAATATTTAAGCGCTGAATCTCTTTGTTTTTTTTGTCTGGCGACCCTTCTCGTAGCCACAACGGCTTCTGTTGTAGCTACGAGCAAAGAAATTCAGGTGAAAGTTTAAATCCAAGCCTGCAAGAAGTTGAAACAATTAATGTCGACATGCATATGACTTGAAGTTCAACTTATCTAAATGCCACTGATCTAAATACCATTGACCAAACACCTATTATAAATTCTTTTACAACCATTAAATTATGGTCTCAACAGTCTGTAAATTTATTATGACGTGTCGATAAATTTTATCTTCATGACGGTTAATGTCTTTCTTTCTCGTTGGTACGAGATGTCAAACTATTGGAATAAATGGTCAAGAGAATTAATAACTCGCGCTCTATAGTGATGTTCATTTTGTACTGAACACCTATTTAATCGCAATTGAGTCGAGTTACTAATGATCGACAAAGGAAGACCAGCCATGTTACAGCAAACCAATTATTCTCAAGCAGAGTTGGACACTATGTTTAGTGTTGTAAACACCTCAGCAATGCAATTACCCCAAGCCGAGATGCGTATGATTGACCGCATCATACATGTGTCGTCAACAGGAGGACGGTACAACAAGGGAGAGTTGATTGCTGAGTATGATATCCATCCAGACTTATGGTTTTTTAAGTGCCATTTCCCTGGTGACCCGGTTATGCCGGGTTGTCTTGGGGTGGATGCATTATGGCAGGGACTAGGTTTCTACCTCGCTTGGGCCGGGTACGTGGGAAAAGGCAGGGCGCTAGGTATCGGTGATGTCCGATTTTTTGGCGAGGTGTCTCCGACCGCTAAAACAGTACGCTTTCATATACATATGCGACGCATCATACATAACGATATGGTGCTCGGCATCGCAGACGGTGAAGTTTATGTAGACGGCCAGCATATTTATAGTGGCAAAAAAATCAAAACAGGTTTGATCTCAACCTCAAGTATTAATGCTATCAATTAGGGTGACAAAATGAAGCGTGCAGTGATTACAGGAATTGGCGTTATATCGAGTTTGGGCAACAATGTTGCAGAAGTAACGAACTCTTTAAAGTACGCTCGAAGTGGAATAAAGCAAGATAAGGAATTTACAGAAAAAGGGCTTCGCTCTCAAATCAGCGGCCAGATTTCTGTTAATCCTAAAGAGCACATCGATAGAAAGTTATTTCGATTTATGACCAATTCGTCAGGCTATGGCTACCTTGCCATGGAGCAAGCAATAAAAGATGCTCAGCTTGAAGAAAGTTTGGTCAAAAATGATATGACAGGTTTGGTGATGGGTACTGGTGGTACCTCTACAGAAGATATTGTCGAGTCTGTGGAGGTCTTTAATCGCTCAGGGGTTCGTCGGGTTGGGCCTTATCGAGTAACGCGTGGAATGAATAGTGCGCTCTCTTCCGTGTTAGCGACGGGGTTTGGCATCAGAGGTATTACCTACTCAGTAACCTCTGCGTGTGCAACGAGTGCGCATTGTATCGGAGCTGCCGTTGAGCAAATTCAATTGGGTAAGCAAAATATTGTGTTTGCCGGTGGTGCAGAAAATGCGCATTGGACATTAGCGCTACAGTTTGACGCCATGGGGGCGCTTTCTTCAAAATTTAATGAAACGCCCGAATTGGCTTCACGTCCTTATGATTCCAATCGAGACGGTTTTGTCATCGCTAGTGGTGCAGGCGTAGTCGTTATTGAAGAGCTGGAACATGCGCTGGAGAGAGGCGCGCCTATCTATGGTGAAGTGATTGGTTATGCGGCAACCTCCGATGGGCAAGACATGGTTCAACCTTCTGGGGAAGGTGCAGAGCGCTGTATGCGGATGGCGCAAGACCAAGCGGGTGACCGAAAAGTGCAGTATATCAATACTCACGGTACCAGCACGCCTGTAGGTGACTCGGTAGAGCTAAAGGCTATTTTAAATGTATTTGGTGATCAAGTCCCGAAGGTTAGTTCAACGAAATCTTTAAGTGGGCACTCTTTAGGCGCGGCAGGCGTGCATGAAGCTATCTACAGTCTGATCATGATGCAGGAAGGTTTTATTGTTGGGAACGCTAATCTAGAGAACCCTGAACATGAGGCTGCTTCAATACCAATCGTAACCGAGACCGAGGATGCAGAGCTTGATGCTGTCATGAGTAATAGTTTTGGCTTCGGTGGCACCAACGCATCTTTAATTTTTGCTCAGTACATGGCTTAGTGCTCAGCGACTAATTCGTGGTCATGTAATTAAGTGTCGGTGATTAATATCACGCTTAAAATGATAAACAGGTAATGAATAAATGGCATTAGAAAATAAAGCAACGCTAGGCAAAAAAGTCGTACTCATAACTGGTGCAAGCCGGGGCATAGGGAAAGGAATATTGTCACACTTCTCTGGTGATGATTTTTTTGTTATTGGAACGGCAACCAGTGAAAAAGGTTTAGCACTAGTCAGGTTTTCTCTGGATCGGCTGAATACCGAAGGAATGGCACTTAAGCTGGAGTTGTCTAGCTCTGAAGACATCAAAGCGTTTATCTCGATTCTTAAGGAAAAAAAGATTTCTGTCGATGTATTAGTGAACAATGCGGGGCTGACGGAAGATAATTTAGCACTACGCATGAAACCTGAGCAGTGGCATAAGGTCATTGACACTAATCTAACAGGCACATTTTTACTCTGCCAAGCGTTGCTCAGACAAATGCTAAAGAAACGTGCAGGCCGAATTATTAATATTAGTTCTGTGGTGGCTTCTATGGGCAACTCGGGCCAGTGTAATTATTCAGCAGCCAAGGCAGGGCTTGAAGCCATGACCAAAAGTCTCGCTAAAGAAGTCGCAAGTCGTGGCATTACGGTTAATTCTGTGGCGCCAGGTTTTGTTGAAACGGATATGACGAGTGCCATGGAAGATAAAGCCAAGCGTGACATGCTGGCAGGTATACCTGCTGGGTATGTGGGGCAGCCGGAAGATATTGCAGCGGCTGTCGGATTCTTAGCGAGTGAGAATGCACGGTATATTACAGGACACACTTTACATGTTAACGGTGGTATTTATATGTAACGTAAGCCTTAGGAGAGTTGTGTATTACGAATAAGATAATTGAGATAAGTGATGAATAGTCTTTACACAAAAATGGTTTTATTAATTAAAACAATATTGTTCTATGTTGGAAGCATTCTTGCTTTGGTGCTGTTTAGTTGTATGGCGGTGTTAATTGTTCCGTTTATGAATGGTCACAAGCGGCAATACCTTCTTACTCGTTATAATGTGTTTGTATTATGGTTGAGCAAATTTACGTGCGGGGTGCGTTATAAGGTCGAAGGGTTAGAAAATATACAGAAAGGACCCTACATTATTTTATGTAATCACCAAAGTAGTTTGGAGACCTTTTTGTTGCAAACGCTGTTTTCGCCACTTAGTACGGTTCTCAAACAAGAGCTTCTTCGCGTGCCATTTTTTGGTTGGGGGGCTAAGATGTTAAAAGCGATACCTTTAGATCGAAGGCGGCCTGCTCAGGCATATAGACAACTCATTTCTCAAGGTAAAGACAGAGTTTTAGAGAATAGGTCCGTGCTCATCTTTCCTGAAGGCACGCGTGTACCTATGGGGGCGAAAGTAAAGTTTAACCGTGGCGGTGCAGCATTAGCACATCATACGAAAGCTCCCATTATTCCAGTCGCACATAATGCCGGCTTACGTTGGTCGTTCAAGAATCTTATGCTTTCTCCTGGAACCATCACCGTTAGAATTGGTAAGCCAATCAATTCAACAGATAAAAGTAAAAGTGAGTTGTATGAGACTTCAACTCATTGGATTGAGTCTAACCGTGATGAGTTGATGATGTTGGTTCTTTCTTAGAGCCATCACTTCTCGGTATTATCACCAAGACAAAGAGATGTTCACAATAAAAAGTACGATCACAAATAGAGTGCAATACTCACAAAATGACACGCGGCCCCACCTAATACAAAAATATGCCAAAGGTCATGGAAATCGAAAAATTTTGCATGAATGGTTGGCCATTTAGTCGCGTAAATCACTGCGCCAATAGTATAAATAACACCGCCCGCCATTAACCAATCAACAGCCGCTTTTGAAAGGTTTTGACTTAGAGGTTCATAGATAAATAAGGCCACCCAGCCCATGCCTACGTATAATAATGTAGATAGCCACCTTGGTGCTTGCAACCAAAAAATTTTGACCAATATACCGAAAATTGCAATCCCCCAAATAATGCTAAACATCGTCCAGGTTTGTGTTCCTTCTAAGCCGATCAGGCAATAAGGGGTATAGGTGCCAGCGATCATAATAAATATCGCCATGTGGTCGATGCGTTTTAGCTTCCTAATACCTTGCTCGCTAATCTCCACTAAATGGTAAATAGCACTAGAGCCAAACATCAAAAACATGCTGATGCTGAAAATAATATAACTAGCTAGGTAGGTGCCAAATTGCTGCTCAGGCAATTTCATTAGCATGAATAGTATTGCAGGTAGAGTGAGTAAAGCACCTAACAGGTGGCTTAACCCAGAAAATGGTTCACGTAGATGTGTAATAAGCATTACATTCCTTAAAGTGCATTCGCACGAGTTGGTTGAAATAAAAATGACTTACATTCAATTGAGTTTTAGCATAGCGATAGAAAAGGCAAGCATCTATGGCTTTCTTTTACGCTGGTACGAGATGTCAAACTATTGGAATAAATGGTCAAGAGAAATAATAAACAGATCTTTATTATGGCGCAGTAATTGGTGCTAGTAGCCTTAATGAACTTGAGGGATGTTTATGATTATTAAACCTAAAATTAAAGGTTTCATCTGTGTTAATGCTCACCCGGATGGGTGTCGGAAATCTGTTGAAGAGCAGATTAATTACGCTAAAAGCATGACGATAGATGGGCCACAAAGGGCGTTAATTATCGGCTGCTCTTCAGGGTATGGTTTAGCCTCAAGAATTGCTTTGGGATTTAGTTCAAGCGCTGACACCGTAGGGGTGTATTTTGATCGAGAGCCCACCGAAAGAAAAACTGCAAGTGCGGGTTGGTACAATAATCAATACCTTGAAAGCTTAGCGAAAAAACAAGGGCTTGTTGCTCAAAGTTTGAATGTGGATGCTTTTCAGGATGATGCAAAATTATCCGTTATTGAACTGATCAAAAATACCATCAAAGAAGTTGATTTGGTGGTGTATAGCGTTGCGGCGCCACGCCGCTATGTTGAAAGTGAAGAGAAATTATACAGCTCTGTGTTAAAACCGGTTGGAGAAGGGTTTCAAGGTAAAACCATTAATACAGATAAAGGTGAGATTAGTACGGTTGCCCTTGAAGCCGCTACACCGGAAGAAATAGATGCGACGGTAAAGGTGATGGGAGGTGAAGACTGGTATCACTGGATCGAAGCGTTAAGTAATGCCGGTGTTTTATCTACAAAGTGCAAAACAATTGCATATACCTATATCGGAGAGGAGCTAACCCAGCCGATTTATGGGAAAGCAACGATTGGCCTTGCTAAGAAAGACCTGGATCAAACGGTAGTAAAAATAGACGCACTACTGAATAACACCGACGATGAATCGATCCAAATTCAAACAGAAACTCAAGATAAGCGGGCTTTTATTGGCGTACTAAAAGCTTTGGTAACTCAGTCGAGTGCGGCCATTCCTGTCATGCCACTGTACATTTCCTTGCTTTATAAAGTAATGAAAGAAAGGGGTGTGCACGAAGGTTGTATAGAACAAATTACACGAATGTTAAGTACCGGCCTTTATGGGAATGTTTGCCATAAAGATTCTGCGGGTCGATTAAGAGTGGATGAACATGAGTTAGAAGAAAGTGTGCAGGCTGAAGTAAAACATAGGTGGCACTTAATTAATAATGAAAACTTACGAGACTTGTCAGACTTTGATGGCTACAAAAATGACTTTTTACGATTGTTTGGTTTTGGTTGTCAGGGTATCGATTATGAGGCTAGTGTAGGCACGCTTCATAAGGGATCAATAGCATCTGATTTGCCGGAGAATGTATAAATGAGCGAAGCACCAAGATACATGAACGATGAAAATGACTCGGCAGTAGCGCTATTACTTAGGCTTGAAGAGCTGAGTCTTGAAGCATCTGTGCGACAAGTGAATGGGCGCAATAGCTTGTCTGTCTCAGAGCAAAGCGATGTTAATCTCGGTGATGCTTTTATTGCAAGTGATGAGTTGGCTCGACAAGCCGAGACATTACGGCAGATAACGGGTGAGTATTATCAAAAACACGTCATAAGCCCCGCAGAAAACAATGACAGATATTCTGTTATTAAGTTGATATCTGAAATATCCGAACGCATTATTCGGGAAAAAAAAGAAGGCCCACTCTATCTGGCTGAAGTTGAATTGAATTCTGGTTTAACAATTATTCGTTTTGGTGTGATTGCACAAAATCGCCACGTAAATAATGGAGTATGGAAGCCAGAGCATCACCAGCAAGCAGGGCTTTGGGCTAGGGAATTTGAGGGGCGGCAGATACCCATTGTGACGTTTATTGATACGCCAGGCGCTGATGCGGGCGCTGATGCAAATAGGATGAATCAGGCGCATAGCATTTCTGAATTGATTGCGACGATGACGGATCTGAAAGTACCTACTATCGGAATTGTATGGGGCTTAGGGTATTCGGGTGGTGCGATACCGCTGGCTGCTACCAATCTCTTAATTTCAGTAAAAGATGGTGTTTTTAGTACCATTCAGCCTAAGGGATTAGCATCAATCGCTCGTAAGCAGAAACTAGATTGGCAAACATGCGCTAAATTAGTGGGTGTTTCCGCTTCGGAGTTATATCAAGAAGGTGTGCTAGATGGCGTGATTGATTACTCGCCTCTTGATAGCGCTCAAAATAACGTTCGAATTAAACTGGCAATTATTAGTGCATTAAATCAAATTGAGGAAAAATCTAGAGAGATAATTAATAAGATAAAACCACTGAGTACTCATTATTGTGACGCAAGTATTAGTTACTCAGGTGGCGCAGAAGAGCTTACCGGAAAGCGTCTGGTTCCACTTTCTGTTAGAAATTACCCGTCAATATTTGGCTTTGCATTTTGTGCACTACGGAGCCTTAAGCTACGTTCACGACTAAAAACAGAATCGATTCAATTGCAAATTACTGAAAGTAATATCGATGAGTGTCTTTTACCTCCAGATGATCAACAACAGCCCCTCAGTAGTTTACGTTTTAGTGAGTGGTTGAAACGCAGCGACAAATTCATTTATGAAGACAGTCTTTTCAAAAGCTGGACGAAGTATCGTGAGAGCGAAGAGCATCGAAGTGATGAACGTGGTTATATCGCCTCTCTCTTCTTGGGGGATCCAAAAGATAATTTTGAGAAAGCATTTCATGAACTTTCGGCTGAAATAGCTTTTTACCTATACAACGGTTGGCAGCAAGAGTCACAGCACCATTTACGCGCTTTAAATTCTGAATTAGAAGCCTTAAAGGAGGGAGGGGACTGTAACCTGATCGCGGCTGATAAATTAACTTTTTTGGATGTGGTACAAGATTCTCGTTTTAAGCTTGTCACACGAGATCACTGTAAGCAGCTAATTCAGTTGGATATTGTTTATGAAAAGATCCTTGCTAACCTGACAGACATTGTTTCTGAGTTAAGTGATAACAAAAAGGTATCAGTGACACTATTGCAGTCCTTGCTGGCACAGGCCGGTATTAATGATGAAGTGACATTAAATTCCTTTGGGCGTTGGTTAATGCGTATTCGCAAAACCAGCAATTTTGGCGCGTTTTTGAGAACGGCAGAGCAATGGAAAAAAGTTCAGCATCCTCGTTTGTCTGATGTAGTTTTTGTTGTGGCTAGTTACTTCTTTGAGAAGCTTTACCCTGAAATGTTTGAATGTCAGAAAGAAAATAAACAGTTTTCGGGGCAATTTAATCCTGTCTTTATTGGTCGCCGAAAAGATTTCTGGAATCGACTCAACCAAGCGATCAAAGATATGCGTATACAGTCGATACTCAATGATATTAAGCCAGCCAACAACTTTACGCCGGAAGCATTGATTGAAACTTTGTTTCATAATTTTATGGAGTTGGACAAGCGTGTTACGTCAGCTAACCCAAAGTGTTTTCCAGGGTTTGGAGAGTCCATACGACGACAACAGCGTAATTCAAATTCAAATTCAAATTCAACTTCTGGTCTAATTTCAGGAACCGCAGAGTTTGCGATCGGAGATGAATTTCAAACGGTGGGCTTGTTTGTTTCAAATCATACTTTTCAAGCGGGTGCATTTGATATGTCATCAGCAGAAAAGTTATGTCGCTTATTAACCTATTGTGGCAAGTATTCGCTTCCCGTTATCGGGTTTATCAGCTCTGGTGGAATGCAAACAAAGGAAGGCGCGTCCGCCTTGTTTTCAATGGCGGTGGTGAATGATCAAATTAACCGTTTTGTTAGTGATCTTGGTCTACCCTTATTATTATTTGGGTATGGTGACTGTACTGGGGGCGCCCAAGCAAGTTTGGTGACCCACCCCTTAGTCGATACATATTATTTTTCAGGTACTAACATGCCTTTTGCTGGGCGCATTGTGGTGCCAGAGTACTTACCGGTGACGGTGACCTTAGCGAATTATTTAGTGTCTGAACCTAACAGTATGAAAGGACTGGTAAGGCACCCAATGATTGAAGGTGTAGATGATCGATTGTTATCGATTGACCCAGATATTACCTCAGCGGAAATGACAGTGCCTGAGTTGATTGATCGATGGCTAACGCATAAAGATTTACCAGCTCGTAACGAAGGGTTAAAGCAAAATATAGCGACACAGAAGTTTGAACCTTATCAGACAGTATTTATTCATGCTCGTGGTTGTACCGCCGTAAAGCTAATACGTGTCGCGCATGAAATAAACCTTAATGTTGTCTTGGCGCAGTCAGACCCTGATATGAATTCTGTCGCGGCGGAAATGCTTAAAGAGGGCGACAAACTTGTTTGTTTAGGCGGTTATACCTCTGATGAGAGCTACCTTAACGGTGATAGTGTGCTTCGTATTGCCGAAATGAATGGTGCGCAAGCCTTACATCCGGGGATCGGTTTCTTATCGGAAAATAGTCTATTTGCACACCAGTGCTTAGCGCAAGGCTTGAACTTTGTTGGCCCTTCTCCTGAAAGTATGAAAGCAATGGGTGATAAGTCGAGAGCTATACATACCGCCATTGAATTAGGTGTGCCGGTTGTGCCCGGTAGTCATGGCTTACTTCTTAATGTTGAACACGCAGAGGAAGTGGCGGCTGAAATCGGATTTCCTATTATCCTCAAAGCAGCACATGGCGGTGGTGGCAAAGGGATTGTTGTCGTTGAAAAAGCGGAAGAGCTTAATGAGTATTTTTATATGATCAAAGCTGAAGCGCGTAGCAGCTTTGGTAGTGGTGATATTTACCTTGAAAGGTTAGTGACGCGTTTTAGGCATATCGAAGTACAGCTTTTAAGAGATCGATTCGCTTGTACCCGTATTATAGGTATTCGAGATTGTAGCGTGCAACGAAATAAACAGAAAATCATCGAGGAATCCATCTCTACTGCATTACCCGAAAATCAAGAAAAAATTGCCCGAGACTCAGCCTATAAGTTAGCAGAAGCTTGTGATTATCATGGCGCAGGAACCGTTGAGTTTATTTATGATCTAGATAGAGACACACTCTACTTTATGGAGATGAATACCAGGTTACAGGTTGAACACCCTGTTACTGAGCTGGTTAGTGGTGTCGATATTGTTAAAGAGCAGTACCGTATTTCGATGGGTAAACCCGTTAATGACATCGTGATTGAGGAAAAGGGCTATGCGATTGAAGTGCGTATTAATGCAGAAAGTGTCGCGGTGGAAAGTGGGGAATTAAAAGTAGTACCTACACCAGGATTGGTGAGCAAATGTTTGTTCCCGAAAGTGGAGGGCGTCACGCATATAGTCACGATTGATGATGGAAAATCAATACCACCATTTTATGATAATTTAATCGCACAAATAATCGTGCATGCAGATAATCGTGAAGACGCCATCGCAAATATGATCGAATACCTGGCAAATGTAGTCATTGAAGGCGTTAATACAAATATAGCGCTTTTGCAGGTTATCTTGGCCGATACAATATTTTTGTCGGGAGATTACGATACAAGTTATTTACTGGGCTTAGTGGCTAGAAATATAGAGGCCCTCCAAACACTCAAAGGAAGAACCAAGGATACAGCGCTAGATGGCTTTTCCGCCATAAATGTTGAAGGGTCTCAAGAGCTTAAGGTGTTCGCTCCCTCAACTTGTATTGTCTATCGCTCTGTATCACCCGATCAGCCGGCCTACATCGAAGAAGGCGATATCATCACGGTAGACCAAACACTCTGTCTATTAGAGGCGATGAAAATGTTTCAGCCTCTAAGCCTGTCTAATTTTAATCATCATGACAGAGAAATTTACCCGGCGGATAGTAAATATAAAGTTACCCATATTAAAGGTGTGGCAGACCAACAAGTGAATCGAGGTGATCTGCTATTTGTAATTGAACCGGTAAAGGTCGAAGCCTGAACCAATTTTTTTAAAACTTAAATAGAAACCAAATGGAGAAGAGATATGTCAGATATCGAAGCACGTATTATAAAAGTAATTTGTGAGCAACTAGATGTTGAAGCATCAAAGGTAACAACGAGTGCTGATTTTATTGAAGATTTAGGCGCGGATTCGTTAGATACCGTGGAGTTGGTGATGGCGTTTGAAGAGGCGTTTGATGTTGAAATTCCGGACGATATGGCCGAGAAGATCAAAACCGTAAATGATGTGGTAGCGCTTGTATCAGCGAGTGTGACTGCATAAAAAAATAGTATCAGGGTTAGGGAGGGGCTGTTTTTTGCAGATTTTCTCTATATCCTTTTGGCGTCAGACCACTCCAGCGTTTAAACGCGCGACTAAATGCACTTAAATCACTGAAGCCAAGTGAAAAAGCAATTTCACTTAATGAACGCCCTGTTTCTTTAAGTTGTTCTTTTGCCGATGTAAAACGAACGTCCTCTAATAGCTCTTGAAATGAAACCCCTTCCGCTTTTAATTTACGGTACAAGGTTTGTCGGCTGGTATTCAATTGCTCAGCAATATGATCAATATCAGCTTCACCCTGACTGATAGCTTGTGTAATAAGCGCTTTCACCTTGTCAGCGTAGGAGCGGCGAAGGAGCTTCTTTAGTAGGTTATTTGCATATTGCAGTGCTGCGTTGCCTACATATGGGTTTCTCTGTTTGGGGACTAAGTCTAAATACTTCCGATCAAAAACTATTTGACAGTAATTCTGGTTAAAATTTAACGCGCAGTTAAATACTTTTTTATAGTGCTCAACGTGGTCTGGTTGAGTGTGTTGAAACTCAGCGGACTTCCATTGAAAATTACTGTCAAAAAATGCTTTACCTCGATGTAGTACTAGCGTCATTGTACGTTCCATATCTGAGATGCAGTAATATTCAGGGTTTAGGTGAATAAAGCGTAGGTAAACGTTTTGCAGATCAGTTTCTAATGTCAGCGAAATAGCCTCATTCACGATGGAAAACAAACGTATAAATTCTTTCAGACCGTCACCCATATTTTGACTATTAAACATGACATGCCCAACAAGGCCAATTTTGGATGTGTTCAGTATCTGTCCCAGCTCTAAGCCGAGGGCTGGGTTGTTGGTGATGGTAAGCGCTGTTTTCCACAGTGTCTGGTATTGATCTAAAGGGAGTCGGCTATCTTGTTGGTCGAGTAAGGTCAGGTCAATCCCGGATATTGCTGATACTCGCTCTTGACTAAAGCCATAATCTTCCAATAGTGATACAAGTGCCAACACTGATGAGCAACCTATACTTGGGCAAGAATTATCCAATCATGTCACCATACGGGGTTGGCATTGATAAGTTCACAGGCTGGCTGAAACCTGGCACAGTCATGTATTTATTGTTGATGATGATTTTAGTTTCATCAATCATGTTTTCACCAAACTTATAGATAGGTGAAATTTCGCCCTGTAATGCCGCTGTCTCATAGTGGGTAATGTTCTGTTGAACATTTTTAAGCTTTAGCTGATAGTCAGCAAATAACTTGTCGTCATACCGTTTCATCAGCATACGTTTAACGATATTGGGCGAAATAACACATGCGGTCGCATTGTTTCCACCAAAACCTTTGCTATTTAAAAATGCGACGTCCATAGCATTTTGTTCTAAGACTTTATCTTGAAGCGGAAACGTTAATCGATCCGCTTGTACATCTTTGGCAATGGCTTTCGTGGTTTTAATACCTGGTAAAATACCATGATGAAACACGCCTAAGGTTGACATTAATTGGTCTGCGCTGGCAGGCGACAGGGAATGCCCGACATAGGATTTTACTGCAAGAATAGGCCAGTTTCGTATGTCGGAATTTTTAGCAATTTTTTGCAGCACATCTGCTTCTGTCACCCTGTTTTTAGGGGTGCTAGAGCCATGAGCTTGGACAAAGCTACGGTTTCTTATCGCGTTATCTCCCAGTAGCGATGTCGCGGCAGCGACCGCTTTTGCCAGGGTGATATAGTTTCCGGGCCCCGGTGCAGAAATTGATTTTTTGTGGCCGTCGGCATTTACAAAAACATCAGTAACGGCACCTAATATATCCGCCCCTAATTCGATTGTTAGTTTATCATCCATCAGTATAAAGTATTGGCTTGACTCAGCTAATGTGAAACCACAGCTGTCGCCAAAAGGGCGGCTAGCATGACGGTGATTGGGGTGTTCAGATTTGTCTAAGTTACATAATTTTTCGTCAGAAGCTAAGGCGCTCATAGCATGATAGCCATCAAACACTTCGGGCGTTAAGGGTGCTTCACTGTTGCCGACTAGTGCTACTCGACTTCTACCGGCTTTAATGTCTGAGATCGCTGCTCGGAGGTTGTACAAGAATGTTGCGCAAGCACCAGTGGTCGAGCCTGTTGTACCCACGCTACCCAGTACATATGCATTGATGAAATCAGCGGGCATACTATTTAAGCTCAGCGGCAACTGCTTCGAGCTCACTCTTGTGCCCAGTAAAGAGGCTTGCATATAACCAGCGTAACCGTGTTCATCCAATTGGCACATCGCACTACCTGAATAGACTGATACTTCATCAGGTTTGATCTTCTTCATCACCTCTTTCCACTGAATACCCATGGAGCGTAGTGCGTCTGATGCGCCAAGCAATGCCATACTCAAACCACGGGGGTGAGATTTTGAGCGATAATATGATCCGGGATCAAAGCCAGTGGGTAATTGGCCTGCAGAGGTGACCGGCATTTTTCTAACGCATTCTACTTTTAACTCTGTAGCGCCTTTCAGTATGACATTTACATAGGTAAATTTCTTATTATCATTCACAACCCAGCCTTCAGGGAGAGGGTTGGGTAGCTCTTTACGAGGTATTTGAAATGATACAGAGGTAGTGTTGTTTGCTGATGCCAGAACATTCTTATGCGTAGGCACTGCATCTGGGTCAAAATGGTTTTTTTCTATTCTACGAATTAACGTGCCATTTAATACATCTGTGCGGAATTTGGCATCTACTTCTTGAATTGAAAGCTCATGTCCTTGCTGATCAACGTAGGACTCTTTATTAAACGCTACCAGTTTCATGATGACCGCTAAGCTAAGAACAGTTTCTTGTTGATGCGTGGGAGACAGGCTGTCAAAAATCAAGCGACGGTAGGCGTTGTGGTTTGAGCTTCGCCCGGCTGGTCCAAAGCCACCAAAGCCGACGATTACGGGTAGACGAGTATCCATAATAACCTCTACTTACGATGTTAATAATTTAATTTCTGAATCAGTATACGGAGGGTGAGCATTATTCGTAATGCCGTTTTGGCCAGGTATATAGGGTATAAAGCCAAAGTATATATATGATGATAATGTGGCCTAACTATCACGTTAAATGACTAAATGGTCGGTGATGGTGTGCATATCTTTACGCTTATAGAAATAATTTAAATACTATAAGTTTGAGGGTTAGCGTTGTGCTCAAATAAAATTGGTCACATTTTAAGAGGCTTTGTGGTGATTATAGGGGGTGTTTTTTATATCAGTCGAGAGATTAAGTTTTTAGTTTGCTGTGAAGGTTTAGTGTTTTTTGTGGGAATGTTTAGTCTCTGTTGTGTACGACCATCTAATGGATGATCATATAAGGCATTAGAATGGTAGCGTTAGGTTTGAACCTGTTTTTGAAATTGTAAACTCGTGACTTAAGTAGATGATTCTAGGTGATCTGGTTGCATCAGTCTGTAATAGACTCTGTATCTTGTTTTTGATTTTTCTTAGCTCTCTGTACGGTCGATGGGTTAATGTTAAGCTTATTAGCCACTTTCCTTATCGATAGACCGTTTGCTAATTCTTCTAGTATTAATTCGTCACTGATTCTCTTTACTCCACCTTTGTACTTTCCAGCTTTCTTAGCTTTTGCGATGCCTTCTCTTTGTCTTTCTAAGAGCATGTTTCGTTCAAATTGATAGACGCTTCCTAGTAGGTTGAGCATAAGTTCTGACATAGGTGAAGAATTACCACCATTAAAGGTGAGGTTTTCTTTATGAAATGTAATGGTAATCCCACGATCATTTAACGTTCTTATTAAGGTATTAAGATCTCCTAGATTACGAGCAAGCCTGTCTATTGAATGTACATGGATATGATCATCTTCTCTTACATAGCCGAGCATTTCGGCTAGGGCAGGTCTATTAGTGTCAGCACCACTTACTTTGTCTTCAAATATTTTATCAAAGGTGGTAGTTGTATTAGCTAGTTGCTTCTCGGTATTTTGGTCTGATGCACTTACACGCTTATATGCAACGTGAGAGATCTTGAGGTCTAAATTGCTAAGCTCAAGTTGATTATGTTCATCAGAGAAAATCATGGCAGTCTAATCTCATTAATTAAAGCAGGAGGGTAATGGTAGAGGTGTGTGCAACTATATTTAAGAGTCTGAATTATATAATGCACATATGCCGAGCGCAATGTTAATGCGTGGGAAAGTTAGAGATGTTTGCATCCAAAAGTACTCATTAATGCAGCCCTCATAATGGCTGCTTTGTGCTTATCAAAACCAAATCGACGATGTAATTATTTGGTGCATATTGTGAGGGTAGGTTTATTTTTTGTCATGGTTGATGGTAGTTATGGGGCTCTATAAATTATAGTTTTCTGGATATCACCGAATACTATGCGTTCTGATATCTTGTAACCAACCCGTAAGATCACCTGGCGTAGCTACAGAGTACTTGGCTCGCGAAATACCGGTGTAAATTTGGTTTATAGTCTTTGAAATATCTTCTTTGCCTGTGTTTGGTAGAGACAAAATGTCAGAAAGTAATACTACATCTTTAAATTCGTGGTTCTTCGCGTGCTCAATCAAGCCTATCGTGTAGGAGTCTGGCTCGAGTGATTTGGCTTTAGTGCAAATTTCTTCCCATTGCAGGTGCGATAGACCAGATTTCATTAAACTAATTAGTTTATCAAAAGTTTCACCTTGGAATTTTTGTTGAAATTCATCCCAGCAAGAAATGTTTTTCAGTAAATAATGTTTTGTCCACTGCACGCGACCTGAATATAGCTCAATACATTCTGATATTAATGATTTGACCTGCGGTAACGTAGAGTTAAGAACGTGGACCTTAGCGCCACGTGAATCTAGTTGCTGCAGAACAATAAATACTTGCCATAAATCAGTCGTCAGAAATGTAGTCGGTTTTTCAGGAATAGAAAAATTATCATACGAGCTGATTTCGGTATCAATAGACTTAGCGCCATGGAAAGGTTCGCCTACTTTGACTGGGTGAGTCTCAAGAACTTCGTTATAAAGCGAATTTACTTGCTCTCCGGCTCTATACGAATATGACATTTCTTTTCTTCGAACAGGCTGAGCGCGTCGTCGATGTTTTACTATTGATCGGCCAAATGTTTGATAGTCATCACCGAAAGTTAAAATGGCTTGTTGGCTTCGATCAATTATTTGAGCCATAGGTGTTGATAAATCATGTGCCTCATCAATAACAATTGTTTGATACTTTGCAGGAAATACTTTATCCGTTAACGATAATTGTTTGATTGAATGAAAAGCTCTTAGAGGTAGTGGCGATCTATCATCCGGCTTTGGATTTATAGTCATAAACCACATTCTTTCCGCTGCCGATACAATCATTATACGGTCGGCTGTCGCTAATTTAATATGCTTGGGAATATGCTTTTCTGTGATCGTTGAGTCAGCTTGTAAGCAAAAAGACCGGACCGTAGATTTTACGTAATATGCTGCCCATTCTGGGGTCATATTACCAATTGGAACCATACCTAGCTTGTTAAAAAGGTTAGTAAAGGAAATGTCGTAATTCATTTTAGTACGAAAGAAACCTGAGTTCTGTCCTTTAAATAGACTTGCGCTTAAAATGCTATTTGCTAATGCGCCAAAGGTCATATATTGATAATCACCACCCACTTTTGATTTGATAGCTTGGATCTGAGAGTAAGTGTGTGCAGCCACTAGAACGGATTTAGGGGGTAAAGATTGAAGGATTGCAGCAATGACATGAGTTTTCCCGGTTCCAGCAAAGCCTTGCACGTCAAGTGACTCATCTTTATCTGCAAGATAAACTTGGACAATTCTCAGTTGGTCGGGCGTAAAGCGACGATAAAAATCATTTGGAGTCTCAAAAAAACTAGCGTCAATTAAATCATGCTTTTGAGGGAAGGATAATGTCCACATACCCGCGCCATCAAGGAATTTATGTTCATCTATTTCTTTTTGATTCATCAGTGGGAGATCAAGATCTGAAAGTGTATTCAATGCACTCTGAATACTAGAAATGGATATATTGTAGGTAACCAGTTGGCGCAGATCTTTTTCAGGGATTTCTTTCGCGTAACGGAAGAATTTTTCTAATGTGCGCTCAATGACGTAAATGGAAAGTCCATCGCTGTGTTTAAATCTTGATATTACGCATAACGAACACATTTCCACGAAACCTAATCCATCGATGAAATCTGATATTGATTTCATCGATGGATTAGTGAGCAAAGTAGTAATCTTTTCTTGGCTTAATGGGTAAGCATGCATTTTTTAGCAAAACACCTATAAATATAAAATTAAGCTAGTCTAAAACCGAATCAGATAAGCGTAAAGAGAGAATGGCTAGAGTTTACCTTACAATTTTTGAGAGTCGAGAGTTCACCTGCTAATTGTTTCACCGGGAACCCGTTTATTTTTATAAATGAACGCTATCGACCCACTGCTGACTTCAGGTGCGTTATGAATTACACCGATGATTGGCTATTTTGTTAGTTTGATTGCTATGACTGCTTACTGGTTTAAAGAAGACGGTACTTCCATCTGTTAAAATAAAATGAATCAAACTAGATAACAAAATATTGAGGATTTATATGGTACCCTAGCGCCTTTTGAGTGCTTATAGTCGATAAGGATGTAGAAAAAATATATTAGTTACTAATGCTATTTTGCTTTATTCAAAAGTTAAAATATTTTGAGAAATGAAATGTTTTTAATTTATTAAGTGGGAAATTCAGAACTATTTATACAAGAGTTCTGAACGACTAGTGGAGAGAAAATAGTATATGAAAGAAAAATTAAAACCTTTAGATGCACCTATGAAGAAGCAGATGCCGTATATGGCAAAATTAGCTACTTTTGTAGGAGGGCTAATAGTAGGTAGTTTATTATTATCTTCGTTTTTAATTTCAGCAGGGGATCAACTCAGTCAACACGAGCATTCTAAAATAATCGAAAGTATGAAGAATATCCCTGTTATATCGCTACAGTTAGTTGCTGACGATGAATTGGATCTAGCGTTAGCTACAATGCCACTAAACAAAACAAGTAAAAACGAGCTCAATAAAGTCCTTAACAAACCCCGTAGTCAGCAGATAAATGAAAAGCAAGCTGGTAAATCAAAGCTTGTTTTGGAAGATGATCCTCGACTTGTTTGGGTCGATTTCTGGGATTTCGCATCTCAGGATGGAGATGTTATAGAAGTTTCTAGTGCAGGTTATAGTGTTCAGGTTAACCTACTCAATACACCTAATAGAATTGCAGTGCCTGTGGACATGAGTTATGTTATTTATGTGAACGGAGTGGTTGATGGTGGCGGTGGTATAACTTTAGGGGTAAATGCAGCCTATTCCCAACACTTAGTTATAGAGCAAGGTAGCAGCTTTCCATTGGCAGTAAAATTTTAGGATTATAATGCAAGGACTTCTAAGTTTTATAAGCCGCTATATGCCACTATTATTTGCCATTATGGTGTTCATAATGGTTTATCAGTTCATTGGTAAGCTGCCTATAACTAGTTATATCGATAGCATTGTTGAATTTTGCAATGAGCATGCGACTTACTTCTTATACATTTCAGGGATAGGCTGGTTTTTTGTTTTCTCAACAGTATTATATTCAAATGATGTTTTGCCAGATTTTATGCAAGTAGGTTTTTTTATGGATATTCTAGACAGATTAACAAGTAAAGAAGAAATTGAAGAAGGCCTACAACAAATTGAAGAAGAGGTTTATATCGATGCAGAAGCTCTTGCTACTGCACTAAAACAAAAAGTAATTGGTCAAGATGAAGTTTGTGAGGATGTTGCTGCACAAATTAGGCGCCGTTTAGCGTTAACTAAAAGGGGTAAGCCAATAGGAATTTTTTTACTATCAGGGCCTCCGGGTACGGGCAAAACCTACTTAGCAAAAATACTCTCCAAAGAGCTAGAAAGAGAGTTGCTACATTTCGATATGTCACAATTTTCATCCGGTAGCCATTCTTTATCACAACTTTTTGGTATGACAAAGGGCTATGTCGGCTCCGATAGTTATGGCAAGTTAACAGCTGGCCTGCGCGATACTCCTAATGCGGTAGTGTTGCTTGATGAAATAGAAAAAGCTCATCCGGATGTTTTAAAATCATTTTTAACTGCTTGGAATGATGGTTTTATTACTGAAAGATCTGATGGTAAAAGCATCGCCACAACATCGGCAATTTTTGTATTGACCAGTAATGCGGCTACTGATCGTTTAACTGAGTTGTATGAAATCTATGCATCAGACCCTGATGCTAGGCGTTCCGCTGCAATGGAAATTTTAAAAGAAGCAAACTTTGCTCCAGAGGTTCTTAACCGTCTAGATCGAGTGTTCGTATTCCGTAAACTTGAAGGTTTAGATATTGCTAGGGTGACAGCATTGGAGATGGAAAAGATGATTCAAAGTTACGGATTAGATATTGACGAAAAAGGTATAGATCCGCAAATTATTCTGACGTTGATGGCACGATATAAAAAACTGGGTCGATCAAGTTCATCTCGCGACTTGGTCAGAAGTATCGAGGAGAAAATGGCAGATTCCTTGATAGAGGCTAAGAGACGCGGCATTAAACGAATCACTTTAGTGAAGAGTGATGATGGGTCAATAAAAACTACTGTTGTAAAAAGTAAATATTAAGCGATTTTTTTATGTCATTGTGGGTCCACTCTAAAGCTTGGCAGGTATTACTTCTTTTCAGTTGTATAACTCTCTATCTGGGTGTTAAGGGGGTACCTGCGAGTGCAATCTCAGCAGCCAATATCACTAATGCTAATTTTAGTCCACCGGCACAAAGCAATTCCAAGTCAATGAACAATACTAAGCCGGTAGCTATAGCTCAGCAATCATATGATCAGACTTTCGATTTTAGTATTTCAACTAGGCTCTCAGTGTACCCAACAGGTACGGAGATGCATTTAATTGGCGTATATCAGGGGGATGATGGGAAAAAAAATAAACCTTGGTGGTCTAAGTGCAAGCATAGTAGTGATGGGAAGATTGAAAAAAAGTATTCTCAAGAATGTCACTCTAAATGGGCTGGGTATAAAACAACGGAAACAGTAAAAGTGAACGTTGAATTATCAACACCATCGGTATTAGTTTTGATGGCGAATGAACCTGTTATATGGACTGTTCAAGCTCGTGAATCAAAATTAATAAAAAAGATCATTCTGGTAGGTTTACATGCTCAACAAGTAAAAGGACTTCCTAACACACCGATAGAAATCAGTACCCAAAAAACATCTCCTACATGCAGTAATTGTAGTTTAACAGGGCTTTTACCCGTCGCTTATGATAAGACGAATAAAAGTTATAGTGATGTACTCAAAACTACCAAAAAGAAAACGGGTCTTGAAGCCGCAACGTTTCAAGGTAGCAGAGTTGCAAGTCAATTTACTATTTCAGATAAAACTCCAAGAATATCAGGTCAAAGTTTTAGGTCGAAATATCATCTTAAAGAAGGTGACTTTATAGATAGACACTACCGTAATAACTTCATGGCTTCAAATGTTACTATTCCCCTACCTGAAGGTGTTTGGATAGGCCTAATTTATCACTCTATCGGTAAAGATTATGGTGAGGATCAAGCGTTGGTGTTTTATCAACAACATAACGACGTGTTACAGGGGATTTTTGCGGTTAGGTTAAGTCAATCTCTTGATGGTGCAGGGTTTCCAAGAAAAAATGCTTGTACAGATAATGTCGGATATAGAAGCATTGTGGATACTAATATAAATTATGGCGATCAACTTTGTTATTGGGTTGAACATATTAGCTCACCTTGGGAGACTCCAATATTTGAGCTGAGCGCAATGCGGCTTGATAAGCTTGGTATTACTACTCCATCAATTGTTATAAATTCAGCTTTTCACAAAGCCAATATAAATAGCTCCATTACCGGTTATTTTTTAACAAACCCGGAAGCAATAGGAATTAACACTCAGCCTAGTAGTTGGCTTACAAGCCCGTGGCATCCTAGGAAAATAAAATCTGATACTGCAAAGCAGCGTTTTGTAAACGATAAAGTTGAGTGGATGGATGCTTGGTTTCAAACGTTAAGGTTTGTACATGTTAATTCATAATCAGAAATATTGAATCGAAGTATTTGATTCGCGGTATAGGAGAAGCAGTTGTTTTTACTATAGAAATGGCTGACCAAATATATCGACTAAATTTAATCGCTTCAGATTCGAAATAAGATAACTTCCGTTAATAGAGGAATGTCAAAAGTGGCAGTTACAAAAATTAATGGGTATGAAGTTATAGAAGACTGGAGAGAGACTTTTAGATCAATACTTTGGACCTATCCAGCATTGGATTTAACGCTCAACCTGATGATATCAAGGTGAGTTTCTCATTTATTCAATTTACCTTGTTAGCCTTCGTCAACATCTGTTGGTTCAGCTAAGTTGTCCGGAGTACCTAAGAAAGTTTCTTTTTCAAGTTCTTATTGAATATCTTTAGGTCGGGGTTTGAAAATCTCTTCAGAGGATTTTTTTAGCTCCTCTTCAATTTTCTTAAGCTCGTCTGGGGTCATATTGATTTCACCAAATAATGCGGGTTACCTTTTAAAGAATTTTGATATGAAAAACCATTATAGGGATAGTAATGTTGAATTAACTTATCATTTTCTGGGTTTATTATCCGTAACAGCTTAGCTTCTCTCATTTTGCCATATGCTTCATAAGCAATAAGAGATATACCAAATATATCGCCAAAGAATACAGGGTTGTCGGTGAATTTTTCAATAAAATCCAGTCTCATTTCCGTCCCTTTATAAGTAGGGCGACCTAGTGTAAGTGAGCAAAGTGAATTTCCATGTCAAACAGATAAATCGAACGCTTTAGGGTAACGGATGCAATACTTGGGAGCAAAGCTCCAGTCCCAATCTACTTTTCTTATATCTTGTTTTTGTAGTGATTTAAAAGCTGATAGAGCCCTATAATTTACAGATTCTCATTGTAAAATATTTTTTAAATGTACGGGTAGGCTATTAGTGGCTAGTTGACGAGTTTGTTTCCTGCATTCATCATATTATAAGTGTTTTTGAGTGACTAAGTTGCATAAATATTTTCCTTGATTCTATACGTTTTAAAGTGGTCGTGAGATTACTGCAAGAAATTTAGTACGTAAATTTAATCGTCAATTGAATAAAAAAATAGTGATAGAGTCCGCTTTTCTTTGTGATATCCAAAAGGAAGGGGGAAATGATATATTTTATGTCTGTTCTAGCATAGAAAGCTGCTACTCAAGCCACCACTAAATTAACAGCTTAGGCTGCTTTTTTAAGTACAAAATTGAAGTTCATTATATCAGCTAATGGCACATAGCTGTTGAGGGGTGAGCCTGTACGAGTGTTTTGTGCTGATTAGATGAAGGCTCTATGTACTAGATCAATCCTCGGGAATTTGACATATTCACCGAGGGCAAGGAGTTACTTTTATCGGGCGATAAAATTATTGTATTACCTCAGAAATCTTTAAAGATAAAGTAACTCTAATAGGGTAAACCTCTGTTGTTAAATAGTACTGTTCCCTGGATACCAAATTGCCTGGTTTTTATGAGAATAAATCGCATAAACAGACAGTACTACCAGCATGCGCTACGCGTGTTGAATGAAATATCTGAAATCGAGCAAATATCCCATCTTTTTGCCAATGAAAATGAAGAAAGTGTTACTTTGGCTCTCGAAGCTTCTTTTGACCTAAAGTCCATATTTCCTGTGTTAGGGGTACACAGTGGGAAGTTCCCGATACACAAAAATTATTCAGCAGGAATGTTTGACTGGCGCCTATGAAGCCGTCAAGTCTTCAGGAGCGGATATATCAATCTCTCTATATTCTTCACTCTTAATGTCTCAGGATAGTTTTGAAAAACAGTTTATATCAAGGTAGAAGGATTAATGATGGCTTCATCAAAACTACTGATACGTCACCCTGATCTATCTAATATAGATCAGCTGAGAAGTGAGTTTCAGATATTAATCAAAGATTCTGGGTTGGGAGCCAAAGGAAAAGATCTTGGCGTGCAGTTAGGGCAGCGGCGCTGGTATGTTAATAATTTTGAGACCAAACGTTTATTGAAAAAGAATGGCTTGGGGCGGGGAAGTTTACCCGAACACTTGGTAGGTCAAGACTTGGAAAAAGGAGATCTTCGGGCTTTTAAACTAATGGATTTTGAAATCGATTTACATGTGAATTATTTTGCAATGAAATTGCAAACAAAAATTTTGGGGTCAGTAGGGCGTAATCTATGGGGTAATCTTGCGGGTAAAAACGTTGTAAAATAAAAATACGATTACCACTACACAAAACTCACTATATTTCTTGCTGTTACTGAATTTGTTACCATTTTAATGTTTTTTTTGAAAATGTATTAGAGCAATAGTTTCAAAATCGATCTCGATTTCATCCTTTAGGTTAAGCAGACCTTTATAGTTACGCCCTCCATGGCGAGCATGAAAGCATATTAAATTTCTCCACCATAAGCGCTTACTCTATTTTTTCCTGTTTCTTTAGATAGATATAATCCTTTGTCGGCTAGTTTCAATAGCTGTTCTATTGAGTCGTAAGCCTGCGTTATAACTGTAATGCCTATGCTGACAGTAATCTGAAATGATTCTGGCGGGATTTGTATCGCAGTTTGTGCTATCGAGAGTCTAATTCGTTCAGCGAGTTGTAGGCCTTCATTTAGAGTGCTTTCAGGAGCCAATATTGCGAACTCTTCTCCACCCATACGCCCAAATAGATCTTGTTCGCGTAAATTGCGTTTACTAATACTGGCTACTTGTCTTAGCGCTTCGTCGCCAACGGCATGTCCGTAGGTATCATTCACTTTCTTGAAGTTATCAATATCCATCATTATAACTACCCCTGAGTGATTGAAGCGCAGGGCGCGATCGACTTCCTGTTTAGATCTTTCTAAAAAATATCTACGATTGAGTGAGTTAGTGAGTGAGTCTGTGGTTGCTAAAAGTGTTAGTTTTTCATTGGCCTCTCTGAGGTCTTGGGTGCGAGAGACTACTCTCTCTTCCAAATTAGCATAGAGTTTTGCATTTTCTAGCGAAATAGCTGTTTGTGTTGTTAGTAACTGCACTGTATTTAAGTGGTCCTCTGCAAATGCGCCAATTGTTGACTTATTTTCAAGGTAAACGATACCACTCAGCTTTCCACGATTGACTACGGGTGAACAGAGTACTGACTTGGGTTGGTGTTTTTCAATATACTCACTATTACTAAACTGCGATTCAGTACTTGCGTTGGCGAGCACAAGCGGGGCGTTCGTACGAATCACGGTTTGTACGACATTCACAGGAAAGCGGGTTTCAGTCTCAAAATTAATAGGCGATGATTTAGTTTCAATGGGGCCGCCTGCATGTGCAATTACTTCCAAAGACCAGCTGATTTCACCCTCTGATGATTCATGAGCTAAAAGTAAGTATCCTTTTTTACCACCGGCATTTTCAAGCACAAGATTCATCATTGTTTCGAGGAGCTTTTGCAGTACTATTTCGCCAGATATGGCTTGCGTTGCTTTCATAATAGAATAAAAATCTAAAAGACTGGTTTGCTCATCCTGTAACTGTACTGCTGTGGTTGTGTTCTTTGTCGTGTAGTTTAGATAAAACTCACCTAAAAGTAGCGAATGCTTATACTGGAGTTGACCTAGTTTGCTTTCGGCTCCCCATTGCTGGTAGAGGTGAAAGGCTCTGGTAAGGTACACTTTTGCGATGTCAGGCTGATTGTTTGCTAATAAATACTCTGCTAGGCGTTCATTAGATATCGCTTCTTCATGAAGAAAACCAGATTCCATTGCTAAGCTGATGGCAGACTGATATGTCTCAATGGTATTTAAAGAGGGGGCTTCTGTAATAGAGGCTCGTTCAGCCTCTACAAGCTGATATTTGCTAGCAAAATTTTCAGGACACAACTCAGCCCAATGACCAAGTTTTTGTTGATTGGCTTCGACCTTCTCAAGAAATTCCGTCTTGAGGGGGGCGTCTACGAGCATACCTTCCTCAAGATCAGCGTCACAGCAAAGCGCTAGCCTGATCAAAGAGTCAAAGAAGTAGAACGAAGGAATATAAGCCGATGACACTAGGCCGTCTAGATGGTTTTCTGCTTCTTCTGATTGTTTCAGCGCATTTTCATAGTCACCTAATAGATATAACAGAAGCATTCTGTTGAAGTGTTCGATACATAGTGCGGTTTGGTCATTTCCTGCACAATGCAGGCTAATTGAATCTTGCTCACTATAGTAATCACCATAAAATGTTCGCGGATCAGAAAGCATCTTTTTATCAAATGATTTACTCAAAGAGCTAAGTGTTTGAATGAAAATACAGGTATGCAGATATGCTGTCTTTTGAGTCATATGTTTGATTTTGTGCAGATATTCTTGCGTATTTTTTTCCAGTTCATCAATGGGGCTGCCGGCAAAGAATGAATGCACATTAATCATCATGCCCGCCCAGCCAGCATACTCGAAATCACCTGTTGTTAAGCCAATCTGAAAAATATTTTTTAGCGGGGTGATCGTTTTACCGATATGTCTCTTCCAGTGATAAACGAACACATATACCCCATATAGGGTTTTTGCTTTATATTCATCAGTGTGCAAATTTTCAAGTAGCTTTATGGATAGTTGACCAAATTGGTAACCCGTTTCGATATCACCAACAACACCACAAAGCACTAATCCATAAGTTGAATAAGCAAAAGTAGATCCTGGGCAGTTGCCATGCTTGATGGATAACTGAATCATGTTTGACACAATGATCGGGAATAGTAGTGGGCATGACTGATAGGCTGCTGATAATATTTGATTGAGTATCCGCATGGCTGCCAATAAATGCGGATCATCCATTTCAGGCAGGTCCATTAGCGACATAGGGCTGCGTGATGACAGGCTTTGTCCTGCAGAGACCAGTGCCGACTCAACATCAGAAAATTCAGGGTTAAGCATGATATCAACGCCTAAATGCTTTAATGCTTGAAGGGCTTCCTTCACGGCGCCTGCTGAGTCATCTTTAGAGATAAATGCTCGAATGCGCGTTTCATAGACAGGGATTTTATCGATTAGGGTGTCTGCATTCTCCATTAGTGTGGATGTCAGCGTATCCATTGTTTCAAAGTCTGCATTGATACACGCAAGTTCCATGGTTTCAGTATGCAGCTGCAGCATCAGTTGATAGTGGCTATACCAATGAGACTCGTTCACGCTTTCAATGCCATTATTAAGGTATTGGAATGATGAGGCAAAGGCTGCAGAGGCTTTTGCTTTTTTTCCAGAACGAAGGTTTAGCTCGGCTAATTGCGTGGAGTTTGAGTCTGGTTTGGAAAAACTAGCGGCTAGATTTAAATGATTTGCCACATTGAATAATATGTCGTCAATGCTGCTATCGTCATGACTTTCAAGAAGTGATTGTCCGACACTCAAGTGAATGCGATGTTTGTCGGAGTCAGGGAGTAGCGAGTAGGCCGCTTGCTGAATTCGATCGTGTGAAAAGCGAAAGCGAGGGGTTTGATTGGCTGTTCTAATATGCTTATTAACGTCATTGTCTGGTTGGTTTAGGTGTTGAGCCCAGTCGTATCTGTCATCCAAGGGTGTTAGTAAGCCAGCTTTTAATAATTCCCATAAACTATTTGCAGTATTCTCAGGTGTTTGAAAGTTGATAGCGGCCAGTGTGTTCAGATCAAACTGGTTTCCGATACAGGCACCTGAGCAAGCGAGTTGATAGGCTTTGGGTGAAAGATCTCTTATTTTTTCAACCATCAAGTCGATAACATTGTCTGTTGTGTGTTGTTGGTCGATCTTATCGATGTCCCAGCACCAAGTATTGGATAAGTAATCAAATTGAATGAGCCATTGCTTGTTTAAATGTTTTAGAAATTGCGTTAAGAAGAACGGGTTTCCATGGGTTTTGGTTAAGCAGCGCTCGGCTAGTTGTGTCGTATTTTCCTTGTTGCATTGAAATGTATCTGACAAAAAATGCTTAATGTCTTCAAGCGATAAAGGTTGTAATTCAATTTTAGTGACAATAATTTTTTGTTGCGCTAACTCTTTAATTAACATGCTGACCGGATGCAGCGAATTGACTTCGTTGCTTCGATAACTCGCAATAATCAGTATGTGGCCTATTGCATCATCGAGCATGAGCTGCTCTATCAGTTGTAGAGACGCAAGGTCTGCCCATTGAAGGTCATCTAAGGACATAACGAGCGGATGCTCAGTGCTACAAAAAGCGCGTACGAAGCGCTGAAATGTGACGTTAAATCGATTTTTTGTTTCTGTCGATGACGACGTTTGCATCGCTGGTTGTGGGCCAATAATGGGCTCAAGTTCAGGTATTACGTCGGTAATGAGCTTCCCATTTTCGCCAATGGCCTGGAGTATTGTTTCTTTCCATCTCGCGATTCTTGAATCATCCAAACCAAGAATTTGAGAAACCAAATCTTTGATAGCGCTAATAAAGCAACTATAAGGTGTGCTCCGGTCAAGCTGATCGAACTTACCCTCAATAAAAAAACCTCGTTTAACGAGTAATGGTTTAGATAGCTCCCTGACAAAGCAAGATTTACCGATACCTGAGGGTCCTACAACAGTCATCAGGACTTTTTTGCCCTCTACTATTTGATCAAATGAAGTAATTAGCTGTTTGAGGTTAGCCGTTCTTCCATATAGCGTTTTAGGGATTTGTAGTTTGCTTGAAATATCTTTTGAACTGACTTCAAACTGCCGAATATCACCGCTTTCCTGAAGTTGTTTCCAACATCGTTTTAAGTCATGAATCAACCCTGCTAAACTTGCATAGCGTTCATCTGCGGTTTTTGAAAGGAGTTTCATCACCATTTTTGACAGCGTGCTGGGGATTGTTGGATTAAGTTTTCCAGGGGGTTCTGCTTCTTGAGCAATATGCCAGTGAATCCACTGCATTGGATCTGCTGATTGAAAAGGTGTCATACCTACCAATAGTTGATAATACGTCATTCCTAATGAGTAATAATCAGAGCGATGATCGATTGGTCTATTGATTCTTCCTGTTTGCTCGGGGGATATAAAGGCAAGGCTTCCCTCTATTTTAGCTGGATCCAAAAGCTGACTGAGTTCAAGCGGTATTTCAGAAGCCAGGCCGAAGTCAATCAGTCTTATTTCGTTGGTAGATTGGTTAAATAGTATATTTGAAGGGTTTATTCCTTTATGAATGACATCAAGTCGATGTAATTCAGCGATCGCTTCGGCAATACCAATGGCTAAAGGCAAAAAATGATCAATAGGTAAGGCGGTTGAATCAAATAAATCCGCAAGCGAAGCGCCTTCAAAGTCTTCTTGCACCATTACCAATGTATTTTGATAACGAAACAAGTCGTAAACTTTTATGATACTCGCGCTGTTAGCCATTTTGGTGAGTTCATATTCCCTTCTAAATTTAGCCATACATTCAGGCGAAGGGAATTCCTCATTGAGTAGCTTCAAAATCACTGAGCCGGCAGTTGGATTACTGTCTTCTGATTTGGCTCGATAGACAACTGTATGTGTACTCCGATACAGTTGTTCGATGACTTGATACTTACCTATTACAAACATATTTATTACACCGTTATCCAGTTAAATCAAAGGAAGCACCTTTGATTAATTCTAACTTTATTTAAATACTTATACTGTTGGGTACCTGGGAAGGTAGTTGAAACGGGTAGGGCATTGGTCGCTTCTTGTTTCTTTTTCTTATTTCGATCTCAGCCAACGACAATTGCTCTTGAAAGTTTTCAACATAAGGCTGCACTCGTTTATCTTTAAAATAAGGATACCTCACATTTGATGTGTATTGCCCCAGACGATCATATTGCACCCCGCTAAGTAAGTATTCAAAAGAAGCGGTATAAAGCGCAACATCCAAAGGAGGATACCAGGCGATACAATCATCAGGTGTATTTAATTCAGTACTACGTGACGGAGGTGCTTTATAGATGGTACCAGAAACGCTTGGCGAAAATGACATTAAAGGGTATTGCGCATAGTTCACCGAGGCATGCTGAGGCCCAGCAATATAGATAATTTGTGAAACAATTTGAATCAGATACTTCAGCGAATCAATGGTATACGGCCGGTCTTTATCACCGGTGGTTTTGAGCCCATCCATTCCTTTGAAACCTGCATAAAGAGGGCAGGTCATTTCATGAATCCAAGCTTGGAGTTCCTCATCTTCGATGACATCGGCGTCGGATGAATAATAGAGTTTAAGGTAATCGGAAACATAAGCTTGAATGGCGTCCCAAAGTAACACTGTGTCATCTCTAAATGGAAATTCGGGTAACGTGTCTACACCACGAAGACTAAACACATTATCAGGATTATTTTCATCCCATCGCCAAGCTTGATGGGCTTTCGCAACCAAAGATAGCGTTGATTCGATAGATGGGCCTACATTCGTAGCAACCGTACCACCGGGAACAATCAGACTATGAATAGCCGTATCGTTGATGTTAATGGTAAATCGGAAATGGGGGATCAATAATTTTAGAAGTGGGTGTGACTCAGATAGTTGTCGATGAGCAGCAACAATAACGGGCTCAACAATGAGGTGACAGTCGCCCAAATGAGCAACAGATTCATGTTGAATTGCGCACATCACATTAACAATATATTTGGATACCTTCCATTTTAATCCGTTCGCATCGTTGGCATCTGATGCGTCTTTGGGTGTAAAGATAGGTGTGTCATCTTTATCATATTTTTGCCCTAGTTGAATCGCTATGGGTTGGAGGGCGCCTGTTCCTGTAGGGTAACCTTTTGGTGGGTTAGGGTTCCAGTAAAATAGAGCGATAGGCGAAGCTAGGTAACGTTGCTGGCCATTGAGTTTGTCCGAAACAGCCCCCTCCATCATGGCGTAATCAACGACAAATAGTCTATTTTGTCGCGCCGCTTCTTGGAGCGTTAGTTCACTATTTTCGATTTCTTGTTGGAACATGGCGTCCGTTATAGGAAACTTTTCCTGTAAGTCTGCAAGTGTATGGGCTTTTTGGTGGCCCTGATTTTCCAGTATGACACCTCGTAAGTTGGTGGTATTGAATCCACCAACCTGAAGATAGCCAAAAAACCAGTCTTGTTCATAGGGTTCTGAACTTTTTTCCATCCAAGGTTGTCGTTCTAAGGCAAGCGTTTGCGGTATTTCAAGTGTATCAAACATCGCTTTATAATCTTCTGGTGATTGCGCCTGTAAGTAATCACGTCCTTTTTCTGTACTCAGCATGTCAAACATTGCAGACTTCAAAAAAGCGGTAGGTCCTTCCTTTTCAAATTCCGCGAAAACCTCTGCTAGGCCAGTAACGATTTTTTTAACATCTTTGGGTACATTGTTTAGTTTTTTAATCGCATCAGGTAATTCAGATAAGCTATGCATGAGCGCTTTGAGATTCTCTAAGTCTCTTTCAGGGTGCAGTATACTCATTTCCTGTTTCAACTTTTCAAAAGACTGGTTTATGTCTTTAAACGTTTTTTCCGACATATCATCTGCCAGTTCTTTCTCAAGTAATTTGGCAATAACGTTCTTAAAGTTTTCAGCCATCGGTGCAAAGGTTTTTAATACCTGTACTTCATAGTCTAAACTAAATGCTTCTCCCTTAGGTAAGTCAGCGGATAATGGCACCGGTTCTAGGTAGGAAAACATATAATTGTAAGAGGTTCTAGCTAAAGAAAGTAGATATTCCCGCTGTGCTTTTTCTTCCGGTGTCGTGTGTTGTGGGAGGGCGGCGATGGATGACTCTTCATTCTTTTTATTCATGTTCTATGTACTCTATTCTAGTTGTTATTTAGCTGCCAAAAAGGAAAGCTATTCACAGTTTAAGTTATCTCGCTTTAGAGGGAGTAAGCGAAACCTGAACACGTTCTTGGATTCAGTATTTCCTAACCTGCGTATCTTGAATAATTATCCTGCAGTTAGGCCTCTTAATGTTTAATTAAAGTAAAAAAAACGGGTACTGCAACTATTAAAAAATAATATATAACACGCTGGTTCATTATTGATCTAATTAGCCTCTAATATGCCAGAAGGGGACGTTTTAATTCTTCTTGGTATGTTTATTACATTGGCTAACACAACTGAAAACAAAGGGGGGAGTGGTCGAATAATGGCTCCTCGTTTATTTGGGGGCAGAATTCGCCCCGAGTAATCAATCAGTTCAAGCTAATATTTAAGCTAAAAATTGAAGAGTGTGTACCCTAAAATTATATGTGTAGAGGTGTTTGGTTGACATTTTTGGGTGACCCACGCCTGCATATTTTGTAATCAGCTATTTTTGTTAGTCGTCTTCGTATAGAATCCTCCCCCAGATTATTTCACTGATCAAATAAGCCAAAATGCTAATGTTTCACTAGCGGCATCTTCTTATCCCTTTCTAATACGACACCCAAAAAATGAATGAATTAACGATAGCAACTCATAACGGTAATTTTCACGCAGATGATGTTTTTAGTGTCGCGGCACTTAAGTGTATTTACCCTTCTTTTAAACTCATACGTACGCGTGATTTAGAGCTTATCGGTAAGGCCGATATTGTACTTGATGTAGGGGGTGAATATGATCCTGATGCAGGCCGTTTTGATCATCACCAGCGTGGTGGTGCAGGTGAACGCGAAAATGGAATTCCATATTCCTCATTTGGTTTGATTTGGAAAAAATATGGTTTAGAAATATGCCAAGGTAATCAAGATGTCGCAAATTCTGTTGATTCTGGTCTTGTGTCAACGATCGACGCCATCGATTGTGGTCATGTCGAAGGGGTTTCTAAAGGTATTAGCCTTAGCCACACAATTTCGGTTTTTAACCCGACTTGGCAAGAAGAAGGCCGCTTTGATGCCTGTTTTGATGAGGCGGTTACCTTTGCATCTCGTGTGTTAACACGATTCATTGCCTCTTCTAACGGTGGCATTAGTGCAAAAGAAATTGTGGCTAAAGCAGTTGAGAATGCAGAAGACCCAAGAGTGATTGTATTAGAGCAATATACTCCTTGGAAAAGGACTGTTCATTCTTTATCTGAAAAGGCTTTATTTGTCGTTTTCCCTTCTGGTTCAGGCCCATGGAGAATTCAAACAGTACCTGTTGAACTTGGATCATTCGAAGACAGAAAGTCCTTGCCTAAACCATGGGCTGGCCTATCTGATCAAGAGCTTAAAGAAGTGACGGGTCTTGATGATGCAATGTTCTGCCATAATGGTTTATTTATTGCGGGCGCAGGATCGTTTGAAAGCATTATGAAAATGGCTGCCATCGCAGTTCAAGAATAACAAGTTAAAGAGGTCAAAGCCCTTTTCCTGAATTTTAATGATTAACTTTATTAGTGGCTGCATTGGAAGTTGTAGCAGTCACTTTAAAACCATCAGGTATCCGTTTTATAATTAGTTTTTTATACGTAAAGTTTTAACCTCAATATGTCTGTAATTGGTACTAAGAGGCTTGCTAGTAGCAAATCAAGACACCCTTGAATAAAACTTTATTTCACAAGATAATTCAATTTTATTCCCTCATTACCATAGCTGTTTTGTGCTTCAAAAAGAGTCTGGCCCCCTAAGATATTCACATTTATGGTTTTGGAGTATGATTTTGTTTTTGCTAAAACGCACACCAAATAGTACATAACGATGGGCTAAATTATTTTTGTTCGTAGCGTTCTAGCTTCTTGGATGATTCTAGAGCTTTCTCGTAACTCGAACCAATTTTGTTGTACAGCTGCTTAGGGTGAAAGCCTTCTTCATATGTTTCTCCATCACTTTGATGGTACATCTCAGCGACCGTAAAGTGCTCTTGACATAGTGCAATTCCATTTTCTTTTACATAGCCACCAGCGGGCATCAGAGATCTATCAGTTATATGATGGACGTTTATATTTTCAGTGTTTTTGCATATTACACATTTATCTCTGTCTCTTTTTAATACAGAGTCGCGGAATTTCTGACGGATCATCTTCTTTTTGGCACTCATGAAGAACCTCTATTATTTTTGTACAACAGGGATACATAACGTTGTTATCCAGTATCGCTCTCCAAAGATCGGTATGCGCGACGTTTTCTGTTAATTAGCTTTTGATCTATCTAAGGTAAACAGCTTATATAGCCTCTGCGTTTTCTTTCTTCCTTATGAGAGGGGGATCTATATCAATATCCGCAACGCTAAAGTCTTGGGCTAATATGTCACCTCGCTCAGACAGAATTGATTTAAGAGTATTTATAGTCGCTCCTTTTGTTGCCCTTAATGGTAAGCGTATGTATTTTTCCTGTGAGACCCGACGATGATAGACCGGCTCAAATGAAAGCTTCTTGGTTTTTTTCTTAACCAATTCTTTCTTATTTATATTATTCATCATCAATCCTTGATTATTTAAAAAGGGTAGGGCTCAATTTTCATCAATGCTTCGTTTAGATTACTAATCCACTGAGTACATTCTATCCATTACAGAGCAAGTTATTCAAGTACCGGCACTCTTAAAAAGCATTATGACGGTATCACAGGTCGTGAAATGGATTATGGTTCTGACAATGTTTGAGTTGACGTATATGCGCAACAAATATTTATTGATGCATATTTTTGCGATCAACGTCTTTCGGATATGCATTATGCTAGCAAATAGACACAAAAAGTATAAACACCTGAGGTATCCTAATAGCAACGAAGAGACTTAGATGAGCCTTATTAAGGCGCTGGTCTATAGTGTAAATTTGACCTGGTTATCATAAGTAAACTTGAGCCTATAATTTTAGCCATAAATTCAAGGCGTTCTTTTGGGAGTATCGAAACGCCCCCGAAGCTTCCTAAATTAAGTCTGGTGTTCGGTCCTCCTATACAATTAAGTATTAACCGCTAACAAGCTAAGCGGATTCGGAGTTAAATTTTAACAATGCCAATTAACTGTTTATCTATACAGTATCTTGTTGTATCTTAATAACGCTAATAATTTAACTATATTAAGAGAGTAAAAAAATGATTGGATATGTGACATTAGGTACTAACGATTTACAACGAGGTGCTAAATTTTATGATGCGTTACTGCTGGAAATCGGTGCTAAAAGGTTTATGGAAGACGACAACTTTATCGCATGGGCAGTGACCCCAGATCAGCCCAGTTTAGCTATTACAAAACCATTTAATGGTGATTCAGCAACAGTTGGCAACGGTGTTATGGTTGCGCTTGCTGTAGAGAACCCTCAACAAGTTGACGCATTGTATACAAAGGCGATTGAGCTGGGTGCAACGGATGAAGGACCTTCTGGGCCAAGAGGTGATGGGTTTTATGCAGGCTATTTTCGTGACTTTGATGGTAATAAGCTCAACTTTTTCTGCTTGACGTAGAGCGGATATATCTCCAACTTAACAAATCTGTCAACCGGATAGTTTACTTCTCCGGTTTATTGCGAATTTAGCTTCGTTTCAATTTAGCGCAAAAAACTTTCGCAATAAACTGCCGGTTACATGAACGATAGCATTCAAAATGCACTAGAGGAATTGTATGAACTTTTATGATCTCAGTGATGAGGGAATTCTCGATCTAGTAAAACCACTAGCAGAGCATACCGAAAATTCATGGAATCAAAAAAACTATGATGAGTTTTGTCGTTTTTTTCTTGAAGAGAATCCAGAGCAAAAATTTCCTGAAGACGAATTTAACCGACAAATAGAAGAGAGTTACGATACATATGGCGCTCACACAATAGCTGATCTGGTGAACATGCATCGAAATCCAGATTATGTGATTGTTATCTGGAAAGTAGGTTTAGAAAACAGGAGGGAGCTTGGCTTGCTCATTTATGGTTTTAGGGAACATGAGGGTTCAATGTATATTGAAGGTTGTTCATATCATGCATAGAGCTAACAGAATCATCAAAGACCGCCGAAGAGCCTTGGGGTTAACTTGCATCGTTCGCTCTTTATGGTTGAGCGACTAATTAAAAATGATAAATACATTAGCAATTGGCAACTATAGATCTTTACGTAATCTAGTAATTCCATTCGGGAGACTGAACGTTATTACCGGAGAGAATGCCAGTGGAAAATCAAATTTGTATAAGGCACTTAGGCTGTTGTCGGACACCGCACAGGGAGGAGTGGTTAATTCATTAGCAAGAGAAGGGGGGCTCAGTTCAACTTTCTGGGCTGGACCTGAGAACATTTCTGAACGGATGCGCAGGGGCGAAGTAGAGGTCCAAGGAGGTCCGAAACAAAAAACCGCAAGATTACGATTAGGATTCTCTGGTGATAATTTTGGTTATTCAATTTCACTCGGACTTCCACCTCCCGGGTACTTGGGGCCAACAGCTTTTGCACTGGATCCTGAAATAAAACGAGAATGTATCTGGGCTGGGAATTCTTATCGCCCAGCAAGCTTATTAGTAGATAGGACAGGGGCTGTAACAAAGGTGCGTTCAAACCGAAATTGGGAGGTTATTGACCAGCATACAAGTAATTTTGAAAGTATTTTCGGGCAAGTAGCCGACCCTGAGAAAGCACCTGAAATAATTACGTTACGAGAAGAGATTAAAGGTTGGAGGTTTTATGATCACTTTAGATCTGACACCGAAGCGCCTGCACGCTTACCCCAATTAGGTACTCGGACCCCCGTGTTACATAATGATGGTCGAGATTTAGCCGCCGCACTGCAAACAATTATAGAAATAGGCGACGTGGAAGCACTCAATGAGGCCGTATCAGATGCATTTCCAGGAGCAAGCTTAAGCATTGCCGTGCAAGAAGATGGTCGCTTCAATGTGAACCTTCATCAGGAAGGGTTACTGAGACCATTATCCGCCTCAGAATTGTCGGATGGTACTTTGCGTTATTTACTCTGGGTAGCTGCTCTTCTGACACCTAGGCCACCTCCGCTTATGGTACTAAATGAACCTGAAACGAGTTTGCACCCAGATCTCCTTCCAGCACTTGGTAGGCTAATCATCCGAGCTGCAACGACTACTCAGGTTTGGGTGGTGTCACATGCAAGTAGGCTAATAGCTGCGCTCGAGCGCTCAGATGAATGTAATTCGGTGCATTTAGAAAAAAATCTTGGTCAAACTGAGGTTCTCGGGCAGGGAATACTGGATCAACCTATGTGGCATTGGCCAGATAAAAACAATTGAAACGTTAACATAAGGTACTTCATTAGACTCCAGCGGTCGCAGTAAAAATAGTTCGAGTTCTTTTTTTATATCGAACACTCCTTCTTTTAACTAAAGAATAGAATATTGCATCGACAAGTTGAATTTACGGTAGCTAAACAGACGATATATTTTAAGTATTAGAAAATAACAAAACGGCATTGAACTCACATAACCTAAATTCTTATTTCCGGCGCTCAATAGCTTTATCTGGGCGCCTATTTTTCAAATGGTTACTATTTTCAAACGCGTAAGTGCGTTTGGTACTGGTATCGCTTGTCGTAAGTCATAGTCATAAAACACCACACCGGTTTTAGCTTTTGCAATGACCACCGTTTTATTGAGTTTTTTAACATGCTTACTGGTCTGGTAGAGTATCTGACAGCTTCTATTCGATATCTCTGATATAACAATATCAAACCTTAACTCATCACCGAAAAAAGCCTCATCCAAATACATAACCTGAAGATCAGCGAGAATATAGCCGTGAGGAGAATCTTCTAGTTCACATATACCTAAAAACTCAAAAAAGGCTGCTCGTGCATCATGAATCATGGAGACCAACTTATCGTGGCCTAAGTGCTTTCGATAATTTACATCCTGTATTCGAACCGTCTGCGATGTCGAATAATGAATGTGGTCGGGAAAATTAATACTTACTTTTGCCATCTAGCTTACCTTTTAGCCAAGTTCGTTGCTTTAATTACGACTAAGTATGATTCGATAATGCGCTTTCCCGCTTTCTAATCGGGCAATTGCTTCGTTTACCTGATCAAAACTAAAGCGCTCAACCTTTGGTTCAATATCATGACGTTTGGCAAATGACAGCATGCTTCTCAAGGCTTGCGGGCTGCCCACTGGAGAGCTGGAGACAGAGCGCTGACCAGCCATGAGAGAAAATACATTCAAATCAAGCGGCTCTAATGTGGCGCCGACAAAATGAAGCTTACCTTTGGGGGCTAAAGCATTAACATACTGATTCCAGTTGAGCTTCACGTTTACTGTAGAAAGAAGCAAATTAAATTTGCCTGCAAGTGCTTTAATCTCATCTGGATTTTTTGAATCAACCGTATAATGGGCTCCTAGCTCCAGCGCTTCTGTCTTTTTTGCTTCGGAAGATGTAAAGGCCCAAACTTCACAGCCCCATGCTCGCAAAAACTGTACGGCTAAATGCCCTAAACCTCCAATGCCGATGATGCCGACTGTATCGGTGGGTTTGATACCTAACTCCAGTAAAGGATTAAAAACGGTTACTCCTGCGCAGAATAGCGGTGCGACTACGCTTTCATCTAATCCCTCTGGCAAAGGAACGACACTACTTTCTTCAGCGCGAACTTTATCTGCGAACCCACCATGATGACCTATGATAGTGCCTTGCGCTGAACTGCATAGATTATGATCACCACTATGACAGGAAGAACAGCTCATGCAATAACCTGAATGCCAGCCCAGGCCAACTGTTTGCCCAACATTTAAAGATTTTACGCGCGCACCCACCTCAATCACTTTCCCAACAATTTCATGACCCGGTACAAATGGATACTGTGTCATTCCCCATTCGTTATTTAGCATACTTAAATCACTATGGCATATGCCGCAGTGTTCCACTGCTATTTCAACTTGATCATCCGGGAGTGTGCCGGGGTCGTATTCAAAAGGTTTTAGCTCTCCACCTTGCTCAAATGCAGCGTATGCTTTAATCATTATTGATATCTCCCAAACTTGATCCTTAATTAAAAAAGTAGAGTGCGGCGAGCACAGCGTTAATCGACATCATCAAAAAATCTGTTATGAAGATGAACCGCATAACTCCTTCTATTTTCCATACCCCTTCACCACGAAGGTTCTGAAGTGCGACAGGTACATTAAAAGCGAACTGAGTACCATGTGCAATAGCAGTGGAGAGTAATATGATGCCCCACTGCAGATCCTGATCGAAGATGCCGATATTCAACAGAAGCAGAATGTTAAGCACTGTAAACGCAAGGTTGAATCCACCTAAAAATTTCCCAGACATAATCAACGTTTCAAACACAGGTGTGTCTCGATGTTCCCGAGGAACTACAAGCTTCGCGAAAATTCGACTACGAACCGAAAATACGTTAAATCCCAATGCAAACCATAGGGCATTTAGTGCTAATACAATCTCAAGCATGTGTTATCTCCTTTAATTTTCATTTTCGTCATTTTTACGAATCGGAATCTGATGGGTCCATCAGTTTCTTAAGCATTTTGGCTTTAAGCGCATGCCCGCCAATATAAAAGTTTCCTTCGGGCGCTTCGTTCAGAGTTACCCATACATTGGGTTTAAGTTTCTCGCCTAATGTTTTTGTGACAGCTTCTGTTAGTGCTGCCGATAAAGCTTCTTTTTGTTCGTTAGATAAAACGCCTTCAACAGTTGTGTAAGTGATAAATGGCATATTTTGTTCCTCTCTTTGTGTGTTAATAGTTAAGTGTCATTTGGTCTGACAGTTATTGAAATAAAGTTAACTAGTGTTAACTTTGGTGCAAAAAAATCGAGCTTAAGCTTCGACACCATTAAGGATGCGATCAATCGTTCGCCAATAGAGTGCTTTAATGTCTTTCTTAGATCGGGGTAATAACCCAGATGCATAAAGAGCAAAAAAGCCCGTATATGAAGCCAGCAAAAGAACCGATATTTCACTGGGATTATCTTTCTTTAGATAGCCTTCATCTATACATTCATTGATACGAGCAGTATAAAAATCAAATGAGATTTTAGAATCTACTCGTAGATCATCGAAATTTACTAGTTCATCCTTGGTTTCAGATTTTATGAAAATCAGTTCAAAGTACTTGGGGTGCTCCAGTATAAAATCCAGCGCGTATTCCATTGTTTTCTTAAAGCGCTTTTCCGCAGAGGGTTCATCCAAGGCTGGCGTCAAATACAGGGTATACATCGCAAAGCCTTTCTTTACTAAGCGGTGGAACAGCTCTTCTTTGTTACTGAAGTGTCTGTAAATTGCCGTAGCACTAATACCTGCTTTATCCGCAATCTTGCGCATAGAAAGACCCTTGTATCCATCAGACAAGTATTGGTCTCGTGCGCATGCTAATATAATGTCTTTTGTTCCACTCATGTTAACGCATGTTAACTATGGCTAGGGCTGATGTCAAGCTGACCAGTTGAGCACCACTTACTGTCAGCGGTTTTCAGTGAATCATAATGGGCTGGTTTTTGATCATTTTTTTTATTAATCACGAATTTCAAACTGACTGGGTTGTGCTAATTTAAGGCGCTTACTCTATGAACGTTCAGTTGCAGGTTTGCAAACACGGATCGCGTCACAGATAAAATAATGTCTGCAATTTGGCACTTTTGTGCAATTAACTGTCGATTGGCTGACAGGACGTTATACAGGCTCACCCATACGACTGTGTACATATTTTTAGTTGATTTTAAATGAATCGGAGATGAGGTCTATGAAAAGGTGATATGTTAGGGGCACTTTTAATTCACTCTCTAATCGATATTCACCGCCGTTGAATTTCCTCTGAAGAATGACTCTCATTAACGACTGATTGTAGGTGGCTGTTCATATTAAGCCGTTTTGAGAACATACTTAACAAGAATGAAATGGAAAGTGCCATTAAACCTGCACACATAATACTGTGTGCCAATGAGGAGTTTTCGGCTAAGACTCCAAATAACAATCCCCCTAATGCGGGCATTCCAATAAGAATAAACGTATACATACTCATAACACGGCCACGCACGCGATCAGGGCTCTCTTCTTGCATAATTGACGACACCAAACCGTTAGATATCCCCCCTAAACAGCCACTTACAAACAGAAAAAACAGTGATGGATAATAGGATGAACTAATAGGCACTAACGCAAGGCTGCCACCAATTAAGACAGTGCTACCAATTAAAAAACGGTCCCTTTTATTATGGCTACGCAACACAGTAGAAAGCACTCCTCCTACTAACAAACCAACACCAAAAATTGCCATAAAAGCTCCGCGTTGTTTTTCGCCCAAATTAAAAGTTTGTTTTAAAAATTCAGGCATAAGTGTTTGATAAGGGCCTATTATAAATATGGCCACTATTGCCATAAATAAACATATTTGTAGCAGTAATTTATGATTAAAGATAAAGCTAAGGCCTTCTTTAAAATCTTCAAAATGAGAGGCTTTGGTTGATGTTTGTTGAGGGTGCATTTTAGTAATTAGCATAAACCCTAAACCAGACAGCAACCATACAACACTATTAAATCCGAATAGCCAAGGCCAACTGGCATGCTCTTTAATGATACCCGCCAACAGCGGCCCAAGGCCAAAACCCAGCACACTAATAATGCTCATGACGATGGTACCAGTACCCAGTATTTCTGGCCTTAAAACATTGCCCACCATCGCAATACGAGCAGTGGCCATAAAGGGAACGATGGTGCCGTAGCCAACGGCAAAAACTCCCAGTAACCAATAGTTTGATTGCGTGACATAGCCGGCATCAAATGAAAACGCCATAAAAGCGACTAATAGTGAAGTCATTGTAGAGGCAATTAAAATTATGTTTTTGCGTGAATAGCGGTCTGCAGCAATACCTCCCACTAAACTAAAAAAAGCAAAAGGACCAAAGATTAGTAAAAAGACTAATCCTGTTAAACTGTCTGATTGAGTAATGTGACGCGTGTAAATTACCAGAGAATACGTAAACATGGCGTTAACAATAAAAGCCACAAACGAAGAAAAATAAAATACTGCAATTTGCCAACCAGACGTGGCCATAAAACTTTGCCTTGAATCAATAACCATAGATATCCATATTGTTATTTAAGTAATAGGGTCGTATTGTAGATTCACCATGACCTATAAGGCCAACTTTTGCGATGGTTTTCTGTCAAGTATGATCACTCTTCATAGTATTTACTTTGCTATTTATCTGATTTTTTATCAAACACCCACATATTTATCGTAGCGCGGACAGCTGTAGTTCCTTCCTAGTCAGTTACATTTACAACTATGTGTGTAGCACCGTTTGAATCAAGCGCCTGATGACTGATATTTGCAACAGTTCTTAGGTTTGCTTTTGTTTTTACTTTTACTAGATATTCAGTGTGCGTTTCTTTTGGGATCCTGCGTTTACGGGTTGAAAGTGAAACTTCCATTAACGTACCTGCTGCTAATTCGCAAATGTTTACCATTGCTTACGCGTGAACGGTACCAAGATGGTTTTCAACTGAGCGACGCTTCTTCATTGCCCACTCACTATGGCTTGGCTTAGATTCAATTAGCTTAGGTCTAATTGAGGCGAAGTAGGGTGATTTCGTACAGATTGCTAAAGTGAATAATTTTTTTCCATAAGGTATTCTCAAAAGACTGTTCAAGCGTTTAGTATCACCGGTATTGGTTCATTGTTAATGATTGCCGTACTCATATTGTTCTCCAAATTTAATTGCTAGGGTGTGTCATGACGAAATCCGCCAACTAAGGTAATGAGTATTCTACTTTTAATAGGAAAAACGTTTTTTGCTCTTATGATGAAGTTTTTTGAGGTAGTCTGATTATTCAGACTGGATGAAAATAGGCATAAGTTATATATTTTACATACTAAATCGCTACCACTTCGCTACAGATACTTGGCTTGGGGTTTTTACCACAATACACGTCAAATCTGTTTGCGTTCTGTTGGCTATTTTGATGTAAATATACGTCGTTATTTAAATAAATAGGGCCTTTAAACACGACATCTACTCGGAGCGCTTTTTCAACTCCACCCGCAAGCGCAATAGCAGTTGAATATTCGATAGCTTCTGCTAGCACACCAAATCCGTGGGCAATGTCTCTTTTAAAACCAAAAAGTTTAGCTGCCAAAGGTGACATATGAATTGGGTTATAATCACCAGTGATTTTTGCATACTTTTTGCCGCGATTATTAGGAACGTTCCAACTGCCTGCTTTCTCTGAATCCTTTAGGCTATATAATTCAAAACTTTTTTCTTTACTTGGGTTTGTTTTTCCACCAAAGCGTCCTGCTTTAAAGGACGTACTGACTTCTTCCCAAACTTTTTCATCATTAATTGTCGCTACGGTGGTGAAATCGAACTCTAAACCTTTTTCAACTAATCGATAGGAAGCAATTTCAGAATGTATATCCATTACCGCATCAACCGGTATCGCTTTGTATTGAGTAATACGGTTTTTCAAATGCACCAAACCCAGTAAACGAACGGGAAACGATTTATGGCTAAGCATATTCATATGCATGCTACCCGCCATGACATGGGGGTACAATATTGGCAAGTTAGCGCTTTTCCCTAAGTTAAGCATGGCTAAATAGTCGTTTAAAACTCTTTGATCAGCTTGAGCTCCAGTCCAAGTTGCTTTGATAATAGGTAATCCAACGGAGGTTTTGAAGCCTTTACGAGGTAATACAAGCGCTCGAAACATCGCAGAGCCATTCTTAGGCTTAGAACTATAATTTTTCTGTATATCAGGCATTTAATATTCCTTTATTACTCGTCACATAAATTCTACGCATAAGCCAGTGCGGCTTAAATGACATTAAACGACTAATGTCTGCCAAATTAGAGAGTGTTATTTTCTAGTACTGTTCATTGTAAATTTCTCTTGTTTAGTCACGCATCAGTACGTGTTTGCCCATGCCTGCGGAAAACGCTGTAGGCGCTTCGTCCCATGGTTTTACATCTTGCATAATTAGGTCGAATTTCTGTTTATGATTCAACAAAAGTTGAAGTGCTGGGCCAATGGAAGTACTTAAGTCTGGTTGACCTGTAGTCAAGCTAAGGCACTTTTCGAACATCTGCATCAAAGGTATAGGTGTTGTCTTGTCTGGGTACATGGTACTCAAGGTTATTTCCCCAGCCGGTGCGCAGGCTTTTATAGCCAATCCAAGCTTTTCAATGTCCATGCTGGCATCAACTGCAATCGGGTATTGATTAGCTTTCACCTCTTTGCTTGACATTAAAACGTTGGCTCCCATAGCTTCTACTTTTTCGTAAGCAGATGGGTTAATTCCATAAATGTCGACCTGACTTGCGCCCAGCGAGGTGGCGATACCTGCCGAATAAAGAGCGATGTTGTCGAATGTACCGGCAACAATGACTACCGGCGCTTCCGGATGTCGACCTAACTGTGGCGCTACACAGCGGTAAGCGTCGGACATATTGCAGGATAAGCACGTTGCACTAGCTGCGTTCATATCCTTGGGGATCGGGAATAGCATGGAATCCGCATAAGCTACTGCGAGTATGTCGCTCATGGCTCCTCCCCAATTGCCACTCACGGCTCCAAGACCAAAACTTGATAGCCATGGAACTGCTTCGCAGCTAGCACTACGACCAGCTTTACATTGGTGACAAACACCACAACTGACTTGAAATGAGACAACAACGCGGTCGCCTACCTGAATAGAATTTACATCGTCTCCTATTGAAATAACTTCTGCTACACACTCGTGTCCGATGGCAAGTGGGAGAGGGAAGTTGACATGCCCCGCACACATAAGGTGGTCGAAATCACAAGTACTCACAGCAATCGGGCGGACTAAGGCTCCCGTCGTCGTTAACTGAGGTTCTTTGGCTTGTTTCCAAGATAGCTTTCCCGGGGCGGTTAACATCAATTCTTGCATGTATTTATACTCCAAAAATGACTTTATTAGTTAAATGGGGAGGTTTAGTTAAAATCTGTATTTTTGTATCAAGTGCGATTCAGCCAGTCATTAAGTGATGGCAAAGCAGTTAATTCAGAAGCAAGGTGGCTGGTACGTTTTATCTCATGAAGCTGGGAAGCGACAGCAATATCAGCCAACGTTTTGTTATCACCAACGAGCCATTCTCTGTCACTGAGCGTGACATCCAAGTTTTTAATCAGCACCCTGAAGCGTTCCTCTACAACCTGTTTTGGATAACGCCCTAAACCTTGGCTGTCTAGCTGTCTCATAAATTTCTTTCGGCCCATAAGGTTTACAATCAGTTTTTCGTAGGTAGGTCGCCCGCGGGAGAAATGGGTCGCAGTTTTTGACCACGCATCATCATATTTGAGGCGGAAATAGAAGTTGTACCAGTAGAGCGACGCGTCTGCCCAGTCTTCATAACGTGCCATTTCAGCGTATTGAAGCTCTACACTTGGTATCAGACGCGTGCTATCAGGAAATGTTTTCTCTAGGTGGTGTGCAATGTTGCGGCTGTCAGAAATCCTATCGCCATGAATATCTAAAACCGGCAATTTTCCAACTCCAGTAAGTTTGGCCGCTAATGGCACTAGCGCACCGTTGTAGTTTTTAGTTTTGTAAGGGATATTTTTCGCATCCAATATTCGGCGTACTTTTCCACAAAAAGGTGATATTTCCCATTGATGCAATACCGTGGTTTTAGTGTTCATGTTCTACTCCTTAATATCTTTATTCACCATTGTTCCGCTAATGGTCTGATGTCTAGTTGAAATGTCCATGCCGATTTGTCTTGGGTTGTGAGGTGCCAGACGGTATCTGCGATCGCATCGGCTGATAGGAAAAAATCCTCAGATTTATTCTTAAAGAAACTGCGTGTCATTGGCGTATCGATTACGCCATCAATAACGACATATGCAACATGAACACCTTCAGGCCCTAGGGCTCTTGCCATAGACTCTGCCATGTTTCGTTGACCACCTTTTGCAGAGCTGAAAGATAAAAAACTGGCAGAACCTTTAATTGAAGCCGTCGCGCCAATTACTATAATCGATGTTTTGTCAGTGCACTCTTTCATTGCTGGAATAACCTGCTGAGCGCAGGACAACAATCCCTGAACGTTCGTTTTCCAGGCTTGTTCTAACGTCTTAACGCTTGCATCAGTTACCCGATCAAAAACCGCGTTGCCAGCGTTGTAGATCAGAGTGGTAATTATGCCGTGTTCTAGATTAATTTGATCAAATACAGCTTTAACCATTTCAGGGTTGGTGACATCACAGCTATAAGAATATACAGCTTTTAACGAATTTTCTTTTGCGGTCAACTTATCGAGTTTAGCTTTATTTCTCGCCAGCAATACGACCGTAGAGCCTTGTGCAGAAAAGCGACGCGCCAATGCCAAACCGTTTCCTGATCCTGCACCAACTATGACGCAAACCGATGATTTTTTAGTTTTATGATTAGTATTCATTGAAATCTCTTTTGTTTTTTAGTCGACTTAGATAGTAGGATTTTAAGGTGTTGTCGACAAACGTTGATTTCTTTCTTATAGGTAAGGTAGGCTAATCTATAAAGATAAAATTAAACATAAAGTGTATGTAGTGAGCATTTTAAAATTATGAGAATTTAATTGGTTAGAATTTATTATGTATAGAAGACCGCCCCCCATTCAGTTATTGGCCGCTTTTGAAGCGGCTTCACGTTTAAGTAGTTTTAAAAAAGCCGCAATAGAATTATCTATTACAGCGTCCGCTGTTAGCCAGCAAGTAAAACAGCTTGAAACGTACCTTAATATCCAGCTATTTCAGCGACTAACTAGAAAGGTCGTTTTGACAGAATCAGGCTTAGCGTTTCAGCATGTTGCTGAAAATACGCTGGCAAACTATCAGTCCGGCTATGATGCTTTTCAACAACAATTTTCAAAGCCAACTATTCGACTAAGCGTCATTCCCTTCGTTGCATTTGAACTGATCATTCCTCACTTACATGAATTTAGGGCGCTACATCCTGATATAGACCTGAGAGTGGAGACCAGCATGGCACTTATAGATTTTGAAAAGGAGCCAGTAGATGCGGCCGTGAGATTTAGTGATGGAAATTTGGAAGGCATGGAGATGCTATTGTTATCGAACTGTCAATCTACTCTGGTGGCTTCTCACTCTTTGTTAGAAAGTCAGCCTATCAATTCGGTAAAAGATTTTGAAGGTCACACGCTTATACATACCAGGAGCTCTGAGGATGATTGGCAAAAAGTTGCAGATAACATGGGAGTAAAAAGAATTGTCGGAAAAAATGTACTCGTGATGGATAGCTTTTTGGGCGCAATGAAAGCGGCAGAGGAGGGGCTCGGGATTGCTATTGGGCTGTTCCCACTTTGTAATAAATGGGTAAAAACGGGACGTTTAGCCACAGTATCAGAGCCAGTTGAGATACCTTACAAGAATTATTTTGTGTTTAGAAAAAATGATAAAAAACAAGAACAGCTAGAGCGTTGTTATGTTTGGATAAAAAAATACTATCAAGAACTTGAGCGAGATACCTTTATTTAGTGCGCTAAGCTTATGTGTATGGGATATAAGATTGAACTCCAATTGCTTAAGTTTGTCCTGTTTTCCAGTGGTCAGTAATGCCAATTTTGCAGCCTCTTTACATTATGGTCACTATGACCAAATTGTCTTGATTTCACTTGGTAGCAAACGCTGGTTAAAGAGTTAAAGTAATGAAAAACCGCTAGCTCTTAAGCAAAAGCGCTCCTTTTTCGAATGTCCGATAGACTGCATATTTTAGTTACCCAGGCTCACTATCAAGCAGAGTTGTTTGTCTTTAACTATTGAATAAGGTTATTCGAGTCTGTCAGCTTGTTTCAATATTAAGTCACTGTGCTACAATCAGTCTTTATTCAGACTGAATACGGCCACTTATTTATGCATGCTGAAACTGTTACTTTTTTAAAAGAAAATGCTAACAAGCTAAACGTAGACGAACCACTGCTGGTTACTCAAAACGGAAAAGCGAAATATGTCATTCAAAGTTTTGATGATTATCAGTATCAGCAGGAATCAATTGCTTTGCTGAAGCTAGTTAACCTAGCAGAGAAAAGCGTTTCCGAGAAAGAGCTCTCTATCTCCGATGCTTTCGATATTGATTAAATAACAATGTCATATCAACTCGTTTTTAGTCCCGTATTTAAGATTACGCTGAAAAGACTTTGCAATTTTCTCGCTAGAAAGTATTCCCAAGGTTTGGCGTCTAAAACCAAATTAACGATTCAGAAGGGTATTGAAGAAAAACTTCTCATAGACCCTTTTATTGGACCTGTATGTGATCGGTTATTGGATTTGGGGGTTGCGGGGTATCGTCAACTCATTATCGACAAGCACAACCTCGTTCTTTATAGCGTCGATAAGGAACATCAAAAGGTAATCATTTTATTAGTCTTCGACAGCAGGCAGAGTATTGAAAAACTGCTTAGTGACGTAAACCTTATGATCTAGATTGCATGTTGGCTTTCGACCTAAAGCACTCTCTTTTAATATTCAAGAGCTCACCCTAAATGAGCTATATAGCGATTTATTGAAAAGTATCGCTTCCAAGAAAAGCCAACCATTTTTGATGCTACTGGAAATAGCATCTTGAGGAGTTAAAGCGCTCTTTATAAGTTATCAAAAGCTAGTCTAAATTTTCTATTAAAGTTTTTATTAAAAGGTATCGCTCCTAATCCAGAGCGGCCTTTACTCAATTCTTGAAACTCAAAAATTTGACTTAATAAACGACAATTATTGTTGCCTTTCCATGCGTCTCTGTTGATCTATGGAAGGTGTGATTAATGGCCTTTATAGAGCTCATATTGAATATTTTAACGACGACATCAACCAAGCCGAATAGCAAAGATTTCTGATAGTACGGCCATAAATGGCTCGTTTTGTTTTTTATGAATATAGAAAATGGCTCACTTTGTCACAGAAGAAATTGATAAAATTCAATAAAATCAGTCAGATAATGTTTTTGGCGGTGTACATATGAGACCCCCTACTATTTCTGCATATAAGACCCCCTCATATGCGGGGGATCGTTTTTGGATAAAAGGTATTTTTTTACTTTAAAAACAATATATTATTAGGGAAATTGAAGAGATTACTTGTCATGCATATGAGGGGGGTCTCACTATACAAATGTTAGTTGCACAAATTGCCTATGAATATTGAACCACTAAAAGGGCTAGACTTAATTGAGTTTGGTGCGTTGTCAAATAGAGCTAGGGAGCTTTTTGGCGAACCTGATGCTATTGAAAAGGATGGCATTAGTAATGATAAGTGGTTATACCACAACTTAGGATTAGAGTTTTATTTTGATCCTGACGAAGAGTTTGGGCTATGTAGTATAAATGTACGATCCGCGGATGTGTCTCTGGAAGGTAGTTATCCTGTAGGTTTAACTGACGAAGAATTAAATACTAAGTTTCCTAATCTCACTCTAAATGTAGCTGACGGCCGTTTCAAAGAATATGAATATAACTCTAATGAAATAGAGTTCTGGTTAAAAGATGATATTGTCTACATGGTATGTGTTTATCAAAAAATAGATATGGATCAAAACGAGATAGTTCCATGAAAGCAACTAACAAGCACAACCATGCTCGCCCACAAAGTAACGTGGGCTGGACTCGTTTCACTCGCCCATGTTGTGGGCGTTAAATGGCAAAGCAAGAATGAGCATCGAAGAAATCAGGCAGGTTCTAGAAACATGGATTAGTGAAGGTTTCATAGAGGGTGAGCTTTCAGTCGAGCCTGAATGGTATGTATTGTGGCAGCCCGAAGAAGTCGAAGAAATAAATAAAGATTACGAGCTATCAAAATACGCACCCGAGTTTATTTCTTTTGGTGGCAACGGTGGAGGTGAATTACTGGTTGCTAACCATCAAGGCCAAGTGTTTTATATTCCGTCTATTGGTATGTCACCAGACGCAGCAATAAAAATCGCAGGTAGTCTTCAAGAGTTTAAGGGTTACATGCAACAATGAACAAAGCATTTAACAAGTTTAGCCAGCATCGCCCAGCCCAAAAAACGGCTGGGCTGGACCTCGCTGCGCTCGGCCGCTGCTAAAGGCGTTAGGATTCTATAAGTGAAAATCCTCAGAGAAATCTTGAACGTACTAATTGGCATTGCTGTGATGATTTCCTTGCTCGTAGGAATTCCATCTTTAATCGCAGTGTTAAATGGCCATAACCAAAATATCCAAGAAGCAGCTATAGTAAATTTCGTTTTAGTGGCTTCGCTTATATGTGCTTACTTTTTAAATAAACCCAAACATGGCTCTATACTTCAAAGTTTCTACAAGGCTAAATGGTTAACAGCTATATCAACACTGATTGTAACTTCGCTTAGTTTAGTTGTGTTTTTTATGGTTTCGATACTAGGTATGGTAGTTTCATCTGGTGTTTTAATTATATTGCTAAAGTTTATCGTTGGTCGTTTATGGAAATGTCCAGCATGTAGTAATAAATTGCCTTATCTCTCACGGGGTAAGTCTGGTTTTTCAATAAAAGAGTGTCCTAGCTGTGGAGTCGTTCTTGCGGCATCCTAACAAGTGTAGCCTGCCTCGCCCCTGCGAAAACACGCAGGGGCTGGACCTCGCTTCGCTCGGCCGCAGCTACAGGCGTTAACTTTATAGAGCAATATGGATACTAGCCTCATAATTCAGAATGAAATATCTACGGACTCATCAAGTGTTCCGATTGAATGCTTCGTGCCTAAAGGTAATATGTCAGAAGAGGCATACGGGAATATTCGGTTTACAGCGAACAACCGAAGCCTTGAATATACCGATTGTATATTTGTGTTCTGGGAGATGCTCCTATCTCAAATAGATGATCTTGAAATAAATGGTTGTATTGAGTTGTCAGGCTGGGAAGGCCCATCTTGCTTTCAACTTGAATACAAGAAAAATCGACAATACATAGCTATTACTATAAACAAACAAGAGAGCCTTACAGTAACAAGAGAAGCATTTTATTCGGCTGTTATAACGGTTGGTTCAAGTTTTGTACAATCTACTCATCGTATTTGTCCAAGCTTCTCGTATTCTGTTGTAAGCTTGGAACAATTAACCAAACAAAGTTAATCGGGTAGCCGAGGGTATCTAACCCTCAGCCCCCACAACACCCTGCATGCGGGTCCGCACAGGGCGTTTCACTCAGGATAGTGAAGCTTAATCCAACCATCACGCAACGAATAAAGCCCCTCAGATTTCAAGTAGTCTAATGACAAAGCTTGATTGATCCCTGGAGTTTTAGCGCTACGCCATGGTCCTTTGCTGGTAATACCGCACGCAACTGCAGCCTGTACATGGACACCTCGTTTCATCAAGTTTCTTACTTTGGTGCGTGGCTTTCGCCATTGTCGCCAGTAGGCCATTCTCACTCTGCGTCGAATCCAATGATCCAGATCGACACAAAGTTGATACCCTTTGGCGATACCAAAGTAATTGATCCAGCCACGTAAGTACTGGC
>Ga0209184_1000222_pt1 | contig 73004 bp, 67 predicted proteins | sample EN8Hudsemesocosm_2_FD_184627 | JGI IMG/M metagenome (GOLD analysis project Ga0209184, IMG submission 184627) | Methane-oxidizing microbial communities from mesocosms in the Hudson Canyon - EN8C Hudson Canyon (SPAdes) (version 2) | ecosystem: Environmental > Aquatic > Marine > Cold seeps | place... | reverse complement strand
TGGTGGAGCTGGCGGGAATCGAACCCGCGTCCAAAAAACCTACATCCTCGGTACTACATGCTTAGTCGCTCATTTATTTAACCAATTAGACGCCAAGCGACAGGCTTCGTCATGGTGAGCTCGATACTATTTCGCGGTTCAGCCTCAAGCAAGCTTCCCTCGCTAACCTATTTGGGGTGACCATCAATCCTCTAACCAATAGGTGAGATTTCAAGGTGATGGCTAGCCTAAGCGGCTAGTGCGAACGTTTCGTCGTTAGCAATTATAGTTTTGCGGCTTTTTACCAGGCCAACCGCCCCTGGGCATGCACCTTGGGTTTCGTGAATCTTGTCGAATCCTGAATCAGCCCCAAAGTTTTTACATTTACATATTGAATACAGTGAACTGCTTCAATACCTTTAATTATACAGTGCTTTAGTGAATAAAACCAAGCTAAATAAAGGGTGATTAGTTCAAGTCTTTATTTTTCATCATTCGACCTTGTTCGACCTTCCATTCTCTGTCTTTTATGTCGGCACGTTTATCATGGTCTTTTTTACCTTTACCTAGGTAGAATTCCAACTTCACCCAGCATTTTTTCCAGTACATTGCTGTAGCAATAAGTGAATAGCCTTCGCGTTCAACAGCGCCAATTAATTTATCTAATTCTCTGCGGTTGAGTAACAGTTTTCTTGGTCTAACGGGATCGCATACAACATGAGTAGAAGCAGAAATTAGGGGGTGAATTTCTGCACCAACCAAATATGCTTCGCGGTCCTTAATATGTACAAAGCATTCGGATATATTCACTTTTCCCATGCGAATACTTTTTATTTCCCAACCTTGTAAGCTCACCCCTCCTTCAAACTTGTCAGTTAAGGTGTAGTTGTGCCTCGCCTTTTTATTTAAAGCGATAGTATTACTGTTGGATTTACTTTTTGATTTTTTCTTTGCCATTTTGGATTCCATTATTAACGGCGGTGATTATACCCAGAAATAAGCGCTTTTATATAATAAATTTATCTTTAGCTGAAATTCAACGCTTATATTCAAGTAATAATGCGCTTGTTTGTGGGTTTTGGTATGATATCGCCATATTAAAGTAGGGGTTAAAATTAAGAATGCCATCCATAAGTCGTAGTGCACTGGTTATGTACAGTGTTGATCAAATGTTTCAATTAATAAATGACGTTCTTGCTTACCCTCAATTTTTACCTGATTGTAGCAACAGTAAAATTATTGCTGAAGACGATAATTCAGTTACGGCTTCATTGTTAGTTTCTAAAGTGGGCATAAAAAAATGGTTTACAACTAAAAATACGCATATTTCTAATCAAGAAGTACAATTAGAACTCGTTGATGGACCTTTTAATAAGTTGCAAGGGCGTTGGTTGTTAACAGCGTTGTCAGAAGATGCTTGTAAAGTGAATTTAGAACTTGAGTATGAGTTTTCTAATAAAATGTTTGACCTAGCTTTTGGCCGTGTATTTAATCATTTAACTAATAATATGGTACAAGCATTTACGCAACGAGCTAGAGAAGTTTATGGAGTGAAAATTTAAATGCAAGCAACGCAAACTCAAACTATTCAAATTGAAGTGGTTTATGGTCTTGCTCATAAGCAAAAATTGTTGTCCTTGCCTGTTAATCAGGGAGTAACAGTTGAAGAAGCTATTATAGAATCTGGTATGATCTCGCTTTTTCCTGAAATTGATTTGAGCGAAAACAAGGTTGGTATTTGGAATAAAGCCGTTAAATTGTCAACTGTTTTAGAAAATTTTGATAGAATCGAAATTTATCGACCTTTAATTGCTGATCCTAAAGAAGTTAGAAAACGTCGTGCTGAAAAAGCTAAGCTTGAAGGGCGAGCAGATAAAACTACAGGTGGTAGAGTTAATCCTTTAACTAAAAAAGAATAAACAATAATAAACTATAAAGAGTAAGCCCAGCAAATGCTGGGCTTTTTTGGTTGAGCTTAAACATATTTCAAAACTTGCTTTAGTAATAAATCATTTAGTTGTTTATTTATACAAGCCTTGCTGTTTATCTTCTATGGCTTCACGCCAACCACCTAACCATTGAGATTTGATAGTTGTACTTTGGTAAGGGCAGTGTTCTTTAGAACGTCCAGATATACCTGCTTGGTAACCTCGTGTATGAGCCCTGTCTTGGCGGTCTCGTTTTTGCCGTTTCATCATTAATGCACGCTCCTTTATTATTATCGCTTTCATATTAAAAGTTAGTTAAAGAATAGTGAAAAAACAATGTTGAAAAGAATGTTTTTTTCAAAAATTGATTAAGCTTTTGATTGATTGAGATATTTAGTTTTACCTTAAACGAAAAAAGCACCGTTAAGGTGCTTTTTAAATTTCTGGTAATCAAATAGCTAATACTAATGCCTAGAACTAATACCTAACAATAAAAGTTAATTAAAAAATTCACTTATAAAACTTACGGCGCAAACCAAATAATGCCATTACAGATAAAAGTCCACCAAAGCTGATACTTGCACCTTTGCGAATTACTTTGTTTTCTTCTTCTGCGGTACAAATTTCACCATCATCAGGAATAGGCTCAAGACTAACTGAACGAACTACATCTTCTTTTAATGGTGTACCACTATCATCTAACATAATTTCGCCTTTTGCATCTCGGCGATCCACTTTCACGGTAGCTGTTGCTGAAATCATCCCTGCATCGTTAATACCACGAGCTTCCAAAATATCATAGGTGAGGCGTAAAGAGCATGGAATAGTTTTGTTCAAGTTAGTAAAAACATCATCGTTCATATCATAAACAAATGCGGCGGTTCTACGAGGATTTTGAGTGCTTTCATTATGCGTTTCAATTTCCCCTTCACCTACCATCAAGCCACTATTATTAATAGCACGAACAGTACTATCTGATCCCGTAAAGTAATCATCAGGATTTACCATGTTTATTTCTTCTTCAGGCATGCTAGTATCAACATAGAAAAACTTTTGAACGGCTTTACCGCCAATTGCTTTAGTGATGTGACCTACGGCAATACCAGCATCATTGATATCATAAGCACGAGAACTGCCCTTATTGGAATGATCACCAGTAAGATCTATTACCTCTCCATTTTTATAGACAACAGCATAATGGTATACGCTGCTTTCATTTTCATCTGGGTCTGTTACTGTTTCATCAATGAAACCATCAGCATAACCTACGGAAACTCCGTTACTATTAACCGCCAAGGCATAGCTTGAATAAGGACGATCATCGTCTGGGTGTGGTGTAACTAGTAAGCCTAATTGCTCAACTACAGGAAAGCCATTAGGGTCTAATGTCGCTTTAAGTGCCATGGTGTGGTAAGGTTCCGAGCCTAGCAGTGCTTGTGCAATACACGCCTCTAGCGTCATTGTTGCTGGAACAATCTCAGGGTCTGCACAACCACCTGTTTCGTCCTCAATAAAATCGACATAGCCTTCAGTGAGCTTATAGCTACTAAAGCCTACAGCAATACCAGCTTCACTTACATCCATTACCGCAGAGGTTCCGCCACCATATTGTGTTTCAAAAGGAACTACTTGATGGATTTGTGCGCCTTGGTCATAAGAAAAGAATCCTCGAATGCCAAATTCACGAAGCCAGAAGGTATGTTCATTTCCGTCAGAATCGGTAAAAACTTCACCTGGCAGAAAAGGAGCGGTAGCGGTGCCGTAAGATATTCCACCATTGGTTATACCACTAACAATATCAATAACTGAGCGAGTTAACTCATCCGTGCCTTCAAAGGTTTCATCCCACAGGTTATAATCTGTCGTAACGCCGCTAAGGTTTGTCATAGCAATGGTGTCACCAACTTTTTGATATTCGATGTCGAGTCCTTTACCTGTACTCGTATCTTGTAGCCATCGAATTACCCAAGCTAAATCGTTTGCAGTGGGATCTCCGGCTCTTAAGGCATCAGAGTCTTCAATGTCATCTAAAGCAAGAACGCTTATATGGCGAATAGCTGCAAACGTTTCAATTGCGGTAAAGTCATCATCATCAAGGTAATCAAACTGAACCGGAAAATTATAAATACTGGTACCTGATATTGCCATGTCACCATTAATATTTTGGTGTTGAGCATAAGTATACTTCAGCTTACTCGCTTCGTTTTTATCTACTATTTTATAAGTAGCGGCATTAACGATACTTACACTTAAGGCACTAGTAACGCTTAATGCGATGATATTCTTTACTATTTTTCTCATTCTACTACTTAACTCTTTTATTTGTTGTTGGAATAAATTCCAGGCTACAGTTATTAAAGTTCGTCTAATTCTTGCCATCTTGAATAGGCAACGTCGAGTTTTGACTCATTTTCGCTAAGCTGGTTCAATATTTTTTTCGTGTGTTGCTCATCTTGGCTAAAGAAATCATTTTGATTGACTTGTTCTTGTATATTAGCAATCTCATTTTCCAAGTTATCTATTATCTTTGGCAGTTCTTCTAACTCTTTAGTTTCTTTAAAAGAAAGCTTTTTCTTCGCTGTTATCGATGCTCCTTTCTTAACAGCCGTTGTCGCTTTTTGTTGCGTTACTTTTTGGTTTAGCGATGACAAGTGCAGCTGACGTTGCTCTTCTTTTAACGCTAAATAACTATCAACATCATCGTAGCCACCAACTATTTGATTAATATGTCCTGTGCCATCAAAATAAAGACAAGTGTTGACACAGTTATTAACAAAATCACGATCATGGCTGACTAAAATAACGGTTCCTGCATAATTTGCAACAACTTCTTCTAATAACTCTAAGGTTTCAATGTCTAAATCATTGGTTGGTTCATCAAGAATAAGTAAATTGCTAGGGCGTAAAAACAACCTTGCTAATAATAAACGGTTCTTTTCTCCACCTGATAATGCTCGAACAGGAGTACGCGCACGTTTAGGGCTGAACAGAAAATCTTGAAGGTAGCCAAGCACATGGCGAGATCTACCATTAACCATAACTTCTTGTTTACCTTCACCTACAATTTCTTGTACTGTTTTGCTGAGATCAAGCGCTTCACGATGTTGATCAAAATAAGCAATTTCTAAATTTACACCTGAGCGCATTTTACCGCTAGTAGCACTTAGCTTTTCCATGATAAGTTTTATTAAGGTTGATTTACCCGTACCATTAGCGCCAATCAGCGCCAATCTGTCGTTGCGGGTAATCAGTAAATTTAGCTTTTTAATAACCACGTTGTCATCAAAAGCTACGCTAACATCTTCTGCTTCAAATACTAACTTGCCTGAACGATCACCTTGGGTAATATTCATTGTACTTTGGTTACGCACCTCACGGCGAGCTTTTCGCTCTAACCGTAATTTTTCTAGTGAACGAACTCGGCCTTCATTACGGGTACGTCGTGCTTTAATACCTTGGCGAATCCATACTTCTTCTTCGGCTAAGCGTTTATCAAATAGAGCATTTTGCTGCTCTTCTACTTGCAGGTCATGCTGTTTTTGTTCTATATATAAGTCGTAATCACCGGGATAACTTTTTAACTTACCACGATCAAGGTCTAAAATACGGGTAGACAAACCACGAATAAAGGCCCTGTCATGGCTGATGAAGATAATGGTACCGGCAAAGTCTTTTAAAAACTTTTCAAGCCATAACACACTTTCAATGTCCAAATGGTTGGTTGGCTCATCAAGCAATAAAATATCAGGGTTGGTTACCAATGCTTTTGCAAGGGCTAATTTACGCAGCCAACCACCCGATAAGTCACAAATTTTAGCATCAGCATCTAATGATAATGTACTCATAGCTTGCTCAATACGTTGTTCGTCTTGCCATGCGCCTGCTTGTTCAAGCTCATCTTGTACTTTAGCCAATTTATTCAGGTTTTTTTCGCTAGGATCTTCGCCAATTAAATGAATTAAACTATGGTAGCGGCTTAATAAATCGGCATTTTCGCTAACACCTTGAGCGACAAAATCAAATACGGTTGAATCAGATGACTCTGGAGGATCTTGTTCTAACATGGCTAATTGCATGGTGCTAGATTTTAATATTTGGCCGTCATCTAGGTTTTGTAAGCCCATTAATACTTTCATTAATGTTGATTTTCCGGCGCCATTGCGGCCAACTAAACAAATTCGTTCACCGGTTTGAATGCTCAAATCTGCTTTATCTAAAATTTTCTCTTCACCAAAAGCGAGTTCGCCATTGGCAATTCTTAATAATTCCATCAGTTTTTTAACTCTATTGTGTTAACTGGGTAAGTTGTTCTAAGGTAAATGGCCAAAATAGTTTTTGATTGGCTTTTGTATTATCTTTATCTAGCTTTTCTATCACGGGTATATGTACGCCGTACAGTTCAACTAAAGTTTTACTTTCATGAGCGACTGATTCTTGGTCAACAATATCAATTTGGTTAAGCTGTTCATCAGATATTACCAATAAGCAAAGCGCTAAAGCTTCTTCACATAAATGACAACCGTCACTGCCATATAAATTATATTTTTTCATTCTCAACTATTCTCTTATCCAAAGTGCCTAGGCTTTTCGCTTAACAGACCAGCTATTATGAATATGCTTGTTGCGAGCAAAGTCTTTGTCTCTGGTAAGTTCAGACATATTTGTTGCTTGTAACCCTAACTCTTCTAATCCTTCAAAATCCATTTTGAAATTGCGCTTATTATTGGTAAAAAATATTTCTCCACCACGGTTAAGTGACTTTAAAGCATCGGCTAGTAAAGCAATGTGGTCTCGTTGAACATCGAAGCTATCTTCCATACGTTTTGAGTTTGAAAAAGTGGGCGGGTCAATAAAAATCAAATCATATTTATCTGTGTTCTTTTTTAACCAGTCTAAACAGTCTGCTTGTATAAACTGATACTTATGACTACTAAGTTTGTTTAAAGCAAAATTATCTTGTGCCCAATTAAGGTAAGTATTTGACATATCTACCGTAGTAATTGATTTAGCGCCATGTAAAGCTGCTTGTAATGACACTGAGCCAGTATAAGCGAATAAGTTTAATAAGGTTTTGTTTTTAGCTTTTTTTGCGACGATTTGGCGTGTTTTTCTATGATCTAAAAATAAACCAGTATCAAGGTAATCCCACAAGTTAATTTTAAATAAAGCGCCATGTTCATTCATGATGATTGACTGCTTAGATTTATCAACTTTTTGGTATTGGTTAGTGCCTTTTTGTTTGGCTCTGGTTTTTAATACAACCTTATCGGTTGGTACTTCTAGTACCTTTGGAGCCCAATAAATAACTTCTTGTAAGCGTTTTGTCGCTTTATCACTGTCTATAGTTTTTGGCGCCGCATATTCTTGAATTACTAAGTAATCACCATATACATCAATGGCAACATTATATTCAGGAATATCTGCATCATAAAGGCGATAACATTCAATTTGATTTGACTTAAGCCAGCCCTTTAAACCTTTGCGGTTTTTCTTTAAACGGTTAGCAAAATCACTGTCTTGTTCGGCAAAAGAAGATTGCGGATTAACTGCATCTTTTGCCAGTTGTTTTTCATCAACATTATAAAGTGCTAATTGACAGTCTAACGGGCCATTCTTAAATTTATTTCGCTTGAAGCTTGATAATTTAAGCATAGCAAGCAATTCAATATTGGCGGTTAAAATAGCAACTCGCCAATTAATAAACTGCGCTTTAAGTTTTTGGCCAAATAGTACAAAGTTTTCTACTAGTTCAGGTAATTCACCGATGCGCTCGCCATAAGGAGGGTTGAATAAAATGGTGCCAGCTTGGCCTGAAGAACTAGAGCCATAGACATTATTGATATCATTGGTATTTTGACACTTAAACTCTATAAAGCGCTGTACTTTTGCATTTCGGGAGTTTTGTTGAGCGGTATTAATTACACGTGAGTCAATATCAATACCAAATACTTTCAAACGGTTGATACTTGCTTGCTCTAATGACGTGGCAGAACTTTCGATTGCTTGATTCAACTGGCTTTGCCATAAATCTTCATCATGTTTCAACCAAGCATCAAAACCCCACGTCGCTCGATTAATACCTGGCGCCTGTTTCGTTGCCATCGCAATAGCTTCAATTAATATTGTGCCTGAACCACACATAGGGTCAACCAATGGCTTGGTTGTATCGGCTAACCAACCTGAGCGAATAATTAATGCTGCGGCTAAGTTCTCTTTTAATGGCGCTGCACCGGAATGTTCTCGGTAACCTCGTTGAAATAACCCACGACCAGAAAAATCTAAATATAGGTAAATATGATCTTTTAATAACCGTGCTTGGAAACTTATTTGCGGTGATTTCTTATCAACATTAGGGCGCTCACAACCTTGTTCTCTAAATTGATCTACAATGGCATCTTTAATCGTTAAACCGCCAAACTGACTGTTTCGAATTTCTTCACTGTAACCAACAAAGTCTATAGCAAAGGTGGTATCGCTCGTAAAATGTTCTAGCCAATTAACGGAGCTTGCTGCTTTAAATAATTCATCTTTGTCTTTAGCCTCACCCTCACCAATTTTTAACATTACTCGTGTGGCCAAGCGTGTCCATAAAGAAACTTTATAGCCAAGCTCTATTGATGCAGTGAAATAAACACCTTCAGGTTTTTGTGTGACTTTTTCACCACCAAAGCTTATTATTTCATCGACGAGTAAAACCTCAATACCAGGAGAGGTTAAGGCTAAAAATTGTTGCATGGGTTCTGTCATTTGTGTGGCTTAAGAATAAACGATGGCGCGATTATAGCGAAAGTACACTCACACATAAACAAAAGTTAAGTTTATGTGTCGAAATAGCCTATAATTAGGGCATAACGAAGAACAATTAATCGAATAGAGAATTATTTGCAAAAAGCACTTGCTTTATCTTGGTGCTATCCTTACTATACGCCTCGATTTCAGGGAGAACATCTTTGGAAGCTTCTTGCAGTATGAAGTAAAACTATTGTGGCTTACCTCATTGAGGTCATTCGGACGCGGGATGGAGCAGCCTGGTAGCTCGTCGGGCTCATAACCCGAAGGTCGTCAGTTCAAATCTGGCTCCCGCAACCAACTTCACTCAAGTATAAAGAGTAAGGTCGTCAGTTCACTATTCATAAGATAAGTGCTCGTGCAACCAATTCTTTCAATATGAATTAAAACTGTTGAGGCTTTCTTCTTATATCTTAAGGAGTTCATTCGGACGCGGGATGGAGCAGCCTGGTAGCTCGTCGGGCTCATAACCCGAAGGTCGTCAGTTCAAATCTGGCTCCCGCAACCAATATCACTCATGTATAAAATATTAGAACGTCAGTTCGCTTTTCGTAATATAAGAGCTCCCGCAACCAACTTTTCTATTAAAAATAACTTAAAGCAATCATCTCTCTTATTTTAAAGATGAACTAATGCGTTTACTTCACCGCCTGTAGGTAATCCATCTAAATTATTAACTACTCTATTTATCTTCCTGTTAATAGAAAATGTACCCAATTCATTTATTCACGTATTAATCAATAAGTGTACCCAGATACTCAAGCCATAACCCAAAGCAATCACTGGAGTCCATTTTAAATGACCAAAAAAAGTATAAATGCCCCTTGCCTGTCCCATTAAAGCAACTCCAGCGGCAGAGCCAATTGATAACATGCTTCCGCCAACGCCTGCGGTTAATGTCACTAACAACCATTGATTAGCAGGCATATCGGGCTCCATCTGTAATACTGCTACCATAATAGGAATGTTATCCAATATAGAGGAAAAAATACCGACTAAAATGTTGGCAGTGGTTGGCCCTAACTCTAAATATAAATAACTGGAAAGTTGAGTTAAATAGCCAATAAAACCTAAGCCACCAACACACATAATGACGCCAAAGAAAAATAGTAAAGTATCCCATTCAGCTCGCGCTACTTCACGGTAGCTATCGAAAGCAGATACGTCACCCACTTGGCCATAGGTGGGTTTATCTTGAGCTAACACGATATGAGTTTTTCTTAAGTAATAACCAAAAAATTTAAGATAAGACAGTCCGGTAACCATGCCTAAAAATGGTGGCAGGTGCAAAAAGTTATGAAATGATATCGCGGTTAGGATAGTTAGAAAAAATAAAGCAATAATACGTTTTGCGCCGCGCTTCATCACAACCTGTTCTGCTGAGACTTGTGGTTTTTCATTTTTAATAACCAACGACATAATAATAGCGGGCACTAAATAGTTAACAACAGATGGAATAAATAAGGCGAAAAACTCTTGGAAAGCAATATGACCTTTTTGCCAAACCATTAGCGTTGTAATATCACCAAAAGGACTAAATGCGCCGCCAGCATTTGCTGCAACAACAATGTTAATGCAGCTAATCCCGATGAAACTTTTATTGCCTTTGCCAACGGCTAGTACTACAGCACACATAACAAGTGCGGTGGTTAAATTATCAATCAATGGAGAAAGAAAAAAGCTTAATATCCCTGTAATCCAAAATAAGTGGCGATAACTATAGCCTTGGTTAATAAGCCAACTACGCAGCCTATCAAAAACTCGCCGCTCACTCATGGCATTTACATAGGTCATAGCAGTTAATAAGAATAAAAATAATTCTGAGAATTCAACTAAAAATTGCCGTACAGCTTCTTCAACCGCATGAGATGACCCAGAGCCAGCATACTCAAAGGCAACCACTGCCCAAATTAACCCCGCAGCTAAAATAACAGGCTTAGACTTTCTCAGGTGGGTGAACTCTTCTGCAATAACCAATAGATAGGCTAATATAAAAATAACTATTGCAATATATCCGACCCAATGCGAGGTTAAATCCATCCTAGTTTTCCTACTTTTCTTTAATATATTATTATAAAGATAGACTGATTTTTCGAAGCTCTCAATTATTGATGATCCTTAACGAAAGAATGAAGCAGATTTTTATTGGGTGATTTTTATCTACAGCTACGGAATAGGGATTACAAAGATATAAAATGCTCGAAATAACATAGCGGTGGTCGCAGTCATGTATATTATAAAAGATGGTGCCCGAAGCCGGACTTGAACCGGCACACTTTGCAGCGAAGGATTTTATATTCTTTGTATTAACTTAATAGTAAAACCTTTAGTTATTTATAGTATAAAGCAAGTTAAATCAAAGTATAAAATCAGTATAAAGTTGTTACTTATTTACTTCATAATTTATCTGCGTTCAAGATCCATATCAAATAGCTTAATAAATTGCTTATCACCCATAGATTATAAGGTTTCCTGCCATGAAGTTGAATTTTTTAAGTCTGTAATCAATGCATTACTTAATGTTATATTTAGTTTTAATGGCATCAACAATTGCTTTTTCTTGTGTAAGAAATTCATTAAACTCTGCAATTACGCTTGGATGTTTTCTTGTTGATAAATGATAAGTTCCACTAATATGCGGTAAACTATCATCAAACACGAGAGTTCCTGGTTTCTTCATGATTTTGTTTAATTGATATCGAGCAACATCGATATTTAAATAAGCTCCATCGATTCTTTTTGAGAATACTTTCTTTAATAATTCGATAAAAGTTTTTGATTCCTTCATTACTATTTTTTCGGATTTTATCTGATCCATTAATCCCCATGCGTCAAACCCCTTTATCGTCCCTACATATTTAAAACTGTCAATGCCAGAGCCTTTTTTCTCAGGTAATACCATCAAACCTTCAATATTTTTTGCAACCGCATTACTATATTGTACATTTTTTCCTTTTTTATCATCAGCGGACCAATAAGCATTATCGGGATATTTAAAGTCGAATTTGTTTTTCTTTAAAAATTCCGAATATAAACGAGCTACTGGTCGTGGCTTGTAAGTAAATGTATGTCCTTTAGATTTGGCAAATGCATCAAGCAAATCACGAGCAAACCCCTCATATTCCCCTCTTTTTACTGTGTAATGAGGCAAATATTCCAGCTCCTCAACACCAACTACATAATTAGCACCCTGAGATAACGGGATAAATAACACTAGAAACAATGGAATATATTTTAATTTTTTAAGTAATAATGATTTCATATTCATCTTGGCGCCTTGATTGACTTATTATCTTAAAAGTAGCATATAAATTTAATTTGTATAGCTTTGGTAAATATTAATATTCACATTTCAAATCGTCCTTCGAAATGAAATGGTTGTCACTTCCGTTGTAAAAATGCGTGTTTAAAGATCGTTTATTTATTAGCTAACAGTTGATTTACAACATCGATTAGCTCTTTAACTTTATTAAGAGTATATCATTCGAAGTTATTTCATTACCTTTACTAGTGATTTCTCTATCTGGCATACTAGTCTCAGCACTTAACTCCCAAAATATCCGCGTTTTCACCGTCAATTCTAATAACCTGATCAAAAGCATTCATGGCAAAATCAAATTCACCAACTTCCACTAAAGCTTGACCAAGTCCAAACCATGCATCACTGTCGTCATGTTCTCCCCAAGTTAACTATTGATAATATATGATTTTATCAATAGCTTGCTTCTGTTTGGTAGCTTGTTGTTGCTGTTCAGTTAGCTGATTGTTTTGAACATTACTTTCGTTAGTAACTTCGTCTGCCTTAACACTAAAAGACATAACCACGATAGCTAAATGTGTCACTAACCCTGCTATTAATAAATGACTTACTACAAACATTGCTGTACATTTTAATGTGTTAATTAATACGATCAATTTATGTTTTAGGTAGGACAACCAGTTATTGTATATCCTTAATTTATACATAATAGCTCCATATTTAGCTTCAATAATTTAAGTAGTGCTATACATAGTTTTAGTTCATTTCAAAAATTGTGTAGCTTCAATACGCACGTTACACTTTTACTCTATACTCTGTATTTCACTCTAAAGAGAAATACATGACCAACTCAATTTTGAAATCAGTTTGTATGGCTACGCTTATGTTAACCTGTTCGTTGCAGATCCAAGCCAAAGTTGTTGATGAAATAGAAAAGACATTTAAAGTTGATAGTGATAGCTCTTTTCGACTAGACAATATTAACGGTTCATTGGATATCATTGGTTGGAACAAAGACGTTATTAAAGTCACCGCAGTGATCACTGCCGATAATCAAAGAGATCGAGATCGCATTAGTATTGATATAATACAAAACAGCCGGGGGGTAAATGTTGAGACGCGTTATGCCAAACAAATAGAGGGGGTGGAACATCATTCAGGAAAAATTGATTACACGGTAAAAGTCCCTTTTGCTGCACAATTACCTTCTATTGAGTTAGTTAATGGTTCACTAACTATTGAAAATGTTACGGGGGAAATTAATGCAGAATTGGTTAATGGCGCAATTGTCGCTACCGAATTAGGTGGAGACAGTGAAATGAGTTCGGTGAATGGTTCAATTAATGTTAAATATAAAACAATTACTTCTCAATTAAATAGAATTAATTTGGAAACCGTTAGTGGTAGCGTTAAGTTGTATCTTCCTGATGAAATTAGCGCTTTGATAAATATTGAAACAGTGCATGGCAGTATAAAAAATGATTTTGGTTTAAAAGCCGAGAAAGGTATGTTTGTTGGTCACTTTCTTACAGGGAGTATTGGCAGTGGTGACGTTGATATTTCGATTGATAGTGTTAATGGTAGTGTAAAGGTACTTAAAAACTAACGTTAGCTAGGTAACCTCTTATGTATTCTCAGTATCACGAACAGGCTTAAAATTTCATTTGAACAGGTCAAGCTAATCAGTGTGACTTTTCACTGCTTAGCTTTCTTAATCTTTTTATATGTTCATGATTATTTTTTTACCCATTTTCCTTCAGAATTCGTAATGAAATTGCCAGATGAAGTTTTTTCAATGAATTTAGCTCCAGCTAGTTCAGCTACCTGAGCAATAGTTAAGCCGTTCTTTATTGCAAGTTTCTTAAAATGCGTTAATCGCTTATGATTAACCTGATTTGCTAAGGATTTGCTTTCGGAAGTATGTACTCGTACTCCTAAGTAACCATTAGGCATTTCTCCCAATAAACCTTGCCTTTTGGCTTCCGTAAGAGTCAGTGCTAATACGGGAAGTGTTATTATTAACACAGCAAAAATTAAGATGATTTTTGTTATAAATGGGCGCATGAAACTTCCTTTTAAGTATTGAATCATCATAAATAATAGCATTAAGTTAGCATTTTATACATTTGCTTGGACATACTTAATAAAGATATTGTCGCTGAGAATTTAATTGAATCAAGGGAATGTTCTACTAATCTGGAACTAGTTGCTGAGAACAGAATAAAATATCACTGCGATTATTACGTTAGATGTGTCTAGGTAGTTTTATGTTATTAATCCATAAAACTACCTAACCTCAACAACCGTACTTACTGGCCAATGATCTGAATGAGTTACTTTCTGTACATTAAATTGTTCAACCTCACAGTTTTCGCACTTTAAAAACAGTCGGTCGAGTCGTTTACTGCCTTCAAAGGGAAACTTGGTTTGCTGCGCCAAAACATTTAACTCAACGTCATAGGTGAGTTGTTCGCTTTTAGCACCTAAGTCATTAAATTGTGATAATAACTCTTCTTCATTATCGCCATCACTAAAGTTCATATCACCTACAATCATCAGTTTGGATTGTTCTTTGGTAGCAGCAAGAATAGTGTTTAATTGCTGTTCGCGAATATCACTGTCAAACAATCCACTTTCTAAATGCACATTAGCAATCATCATGTTTGAGTCAGCTAATTCAATAAAAGGCGCAGAGCGACCCATATTTGATGGTAGTTTTATGTTACCTGTTTGCACAGTATTAAGTGACGTTAAAATAATATTGGTATAACCATCACGTGAACTGCCTTGCTGGCGGGTAAAGTAGCGTAGTTTGTTATCGCGGTTAAGTAGTGACATAAACAGCGGTGTACATTCTTGTAACGCAATAACGTTATACTTTCCCTGATTAATGAATTTTATAATTTCAGGATATCGAGTTTTACCCGTTTCATCGTCAAAATAGACATTGTAATTTAACAGCTTAATCTCTTCGGCTTGTGCCTTTATGGAAAAATCTGTCATTGTTATTAACAGCAAAGAAATCGTTATAAAATATCTCATCACACCCTTATAAAACTAGAACTCTAATACTTGTGGTACTGCCACGTATAACACCATAGGGCAATGTGACTCCTTAACCTCTGTATTTTTACTATACTCATTATCAGTATCGATTGCGTAGCGTTTTTTAATTCAAGCTAACAATACAGGAACAAGGCAATGAACGTACTTATATATCGCCTAATTGGCTTAAGTTTATTACTTTCAGGGCATAGCCACAGTGCATCATTATCTGACAGTATATTAACAATACCCAAAGGAACCTTGTTTGAATTACACCATGAATTAGCAATTCCCGCTAATCAAAACTTTGTTTTATTAGGTAAATCCATGCTCAATGAAAGCTTCAATAGTATTAATCAAAGCCTTAACCAAAGCAATCACCGACAAAGAAACTATCGCCGCAATTTTTATCACTATGACGATTATTTTAATCAGTGGCAACAAACCGTAAGGCAAAGCTATCAAGCCTGCTTAGAACGTCATAGAATGTATTATCGAAATAAAGACAGTTCATCAGCCAATAATACAATTATCAATCGTGGCAATGGTAATACTAATGTCATTATCAATAATCAAACGAATACGACTCCTACTCATGGTAGTTATATCGGTAATAACTCCTGCATTAAACCTGAGCACTCTATAGCTGTATTATTGCTTGATAGTGATGAAGTAGATAGCGGTGGCACATTCAGAGAGGGGTACCAGTTTACCGTTAAATCAGTTCGCCATACAAAACGGGGTGACTTTGATATTGTCACTATTTATTTTGACCATAAAATAGCAAAGGCTATCCGCATAATTACCACCCAGCCTGCTAACCAAATAGTGATTAACCAACTGCAATATCACAAAATTAAAGAGGGTTTTTGGGAAGGGCTTGGCTCCGCTTTAATGAATTTAACAAATTTAGGCAGCGACTATTTTATTATTAAGCTACCCAGCAAACATTATTACGAATAGGTAATAGGCAACTAAAGGACTTTAAATGCAATCAATTTCCTCCTACTTTGTTAAATTACTTAATATCGTTAATCCTGTAAGTAGCAGATTACCCATAAAAAAGCCGTTTACATACATGGTTAAACCTCAGCACAGTGTAGTTATTATCCAGCCTGAAATGGTTGCTATAGCTAGTGGCGCTATGCCTGATAAAACGGATAAACAATCTCGATTTATTGGTCAAGAGGTTGCTGCGTTTGAAATTGGGAAATACGCCGTAACGGTGGCGCAATGGCAAGCGGTTATGGGACGTTTACCCCGTGGCAATGATGAGCTTTCAAGTGAGCAACCGGTGATGAACGTTAACTGGTATGACGTACAGAATTTTATTACTAAACTAAATCAATTAACCGGTAAAACGTACCGACTACCGACCGAGCTTGAATGGGAATATGCAGTCAGAGCGAGCTCTACAGAAGATTATTACTTTCATCACAGTGAATTACATCATATAAATAGAGATCGAGATAAGGTTAACTATGATAAAAACAGAGACGGTACCGTAGTTGTAGGCAGTCTGCCTCCTAACCCATGGGGTTTACATGAAATGTTAGGCAATATTTGGGAATGGGTCGATTACACTAAAACAAAGGGTTTTAACCCTAATGCGGTATATGATGAAAGTTGCCATATTCTGCGTGGCGGTTGCTGGGCTAGCAGCAGCTTTGAGATAAGATTAACCGCCCAAACAGAGCACGGTAATAACGAATGTGGCTGGAATAGCTTTGGTTTTAGGTTGGCGCTATAGAACAATCAAAGTGCATTTTTAACAGTTAACTTATCTTGCAGCTACATGGCCTATATGTTCCTGCTTCTGGTGTAAATATCTGTCCTGCTTCACACTTAAGCAAATCAAAGCTATCGCCAAAATAATAAGGGTCATCAGTTGCCGCCACAGCCTGTATTTGCTGTTTGTTATTATCAAACTGCAATGCAATCAATTCAGAAGTATCAACCGAGGCTGCGTTTCCAGAGACATAAAAAATCGCGTTAGCTTGTTGAGTAACAGGGTTATGACATACGCCTTGATATTGAATTCTTGCATTTTCTTCAATAAACTCGTCGCGGTGTTTAACGCCATTTACAAACAATTGCGCTTGTAATTGCATTTCATCAAGTCCTTCCTCTATTATTTGTAACTGCTGCTTTTCAGCTGATTTCCCCGTAAAGTTTGCATCAATAATTATCGTTCTATTGATGGCAGGGTAATCAGGTTTACTTCGGTCGATAATTTCAACCGTATAAGTTAACGCTTCTTGTGCCCAAGAAGGATAAATAAAGAGGATTAGCGATAATACGAAAAAGACTTTTTTAATAGTATGATGATAGAGACTGATTGCTGAATGAGTTATTTGAGTTTGCTGTGTTTCCTGTGCTTTCTTCAAAGTTAATCCTTGTCAGTTTAAGTACTGACTTTGTTCGTTAAAATAGCTCGTTGGCATAATTTATTAACATAGTTTATTGGTATTTCTCTATGGTAACGGGTTGGTACCTTACTGAAAAGACGATACTAACCAATATCCTTGTAAATTCACAAGCTTAATCTCCTTTGTTGTTGTGAAATACTCACCATTGAATAGTCCAGATATTTGAATTTGTAGGTGTGCTACCTTTTTTGGTTCATTGTTTAATTTATTATTAGCAGTCTTAAACTTTTCATCAAGCACGGTATATTGAAATTGTTGTACTTGCTCTACAGCCTCGTTGTTATGTTTTAAACTTAATTTTAGCGCCGAGTGTAAAGTTGATAAAGCGGCAACACGATTGAAATCGCTATTTGATAATGCAGCAGTTAAATAAACAGCAGCCACTTCTGAAGGGGAATGCTCTGTTGATATTACTTGTGCGACTTGTTGTATTTTTTGCTGTTGAATTTGTTTTAGGCGGTTAGCAAAACACAAGGTATTTGGCTGACATATCTCTGCCCAGTGAAAGTTATTATCTTTATCTATCTCTCCTAATAACTGATAGCTTTTACCGTGATAAATGCCCTGTGAATGGGTATCCACTAATATTCTTCCCTGTAAAGCTGACTCTACAACCCAGTTAATTGATGTTATCTCTTGTCCTGTGCTTTTTATGTTGGCGGGAATATCGTTATTTTCAGATAAGCATTCACTCAGGCTTGTATATTTGATGGCGCAGTTACCTATGGCTGCTTTTAGTTTTGAAGTTGCCTTTACCATCTTCAGTTGTTTTTGCTGAAGGGATAAGTAGGCCGAATTTATGTCTTCATTAACAGTGCTAATTGTTATTTGAGTATTTGCATAACATAATATCGGCAAGAAGATCGTTATAATTGCGACAAGTAGTGTGGTCAGTTTCATGAAAATATCCTTTTGGCTTAAGAATAGTCTTAATTTAAGCATTTGGCTTCGCGATATTCGAATTATCACGTATTAGGCCTAGATATTTTTTGAATATAATAAAAACTCTACATTTTAGCTGTTAATGAAGCTTATTCGTCACGGTTAAAAAAACGCCATTACTTGGAAAACTTGTTTATTATGCATAATAATATCAATTCAAATGACGGTGTAAAGATACCCCCTAAACAGCAGCTTTTTACAATCATCTATCTGCTTATGCATTTCTTAATTTCACAGGTAAGTTTTGCTTCACCCACAACAAGTGATTTCAAAAAATGTCATTTACTTGAAGCTAAAATATTAGAATACTGTTTAAAGAAAGAGCAGCCTGAAAATGATGACAACAATATTAATGATATTTGTCATAAAAAATCTAGAAAGCCTATTACAGCTGCCACAATCGCGTAGTAGATAGTTTTAAACCAATGAGTAAAGAAGAACAAGAAGCACTAATCAAATTGAAAGAAGCCAGAAGAGCATCACGCAAAACCGCTGAACAAGATAAAGCCAAGCAACAATGAACTAAACTATTCCAAGGTCAAAAGAAGTCGTAGAAAAGACAAAATGCAATTCTATTATCAGACTAACTACCATTTTCTATAACCACGTTATCAAATTTTGACAATAAAAAGTAAGTAAACTAACTTCATATTAATGCTCAACCAAGATTATTCAAGATAGGGGTAAATATTATGAAGAGAGCATCATTAACAGTTTTAATTATCCTACTCATTGTTCCATTGAATTCATATTCAGAGAAAATCAATGAATACAAGCTGGAAGAGCGTAGCGGAATTATGTTCGTACCCAATCAATCAAAACCATTTACAGGGAAATCAGTTGACTATTATTTATATTTTACAAACCAACCTAAAATGGCTGAAAGTAATTACAAAGAGGGCATCCTTGATGGTTTGTCTAGTGAGTGGTACGACAATGGACATAAAAAATATGAGGGTATGTATAAGGATGGAATTAGAGTAGGCGCGCATGTTTTGTGGTATGAGAGTGGGCAAAAAGGTGGCGTAATAAATTTTAAAAATGGGATGAAGGATGGAAAGTGGATAAAGTGGCATGAAAACGGACAAAAATGGACTGAAGCAATTTATAAGGATGATAAGTTGGTAGGCAAAGAAGTTGAATGGGATGAAGCTGGGAAGAAACGTTCTGTAGCCGAGAATTAAAGGAGCTGACAAGACACCCTGAAAGTCGGATAACTGTCAGAACAGGTCTGAGCTATTACTATTTATTAGAGTTGATAATTGATTGTTTTAACGGAAATATTAGAGCAGGCTTGTACTTGATGATATTGCTATAAAATATATGGAGTAAGGCTTGCAGTGGTATAGAACTTTTGGAATTACTGACTAGAAATCACAGTAATAAAGATGGTACCCGGAGCCGGACTTGAACCGGCACGCTTTTCGGCGAGGGATTTTAAATCCCTTGTGTCTACCAATTCCACCACCCGGGCATTGTTATCTTTACGGCTTATACCAAAAGATAAGGGGAGTTTTTTTTATAGTAGGACATTGGTAACCTACTTGAACTCTAATTTGGAGCGGCTAACGAGACTCGAACTCGTGACATTCACGTTGGCAACGTGATGCTCTACCAGCTGAGCTACAGCCGCTTCATAAGAGCTTGTACTTTTTTACATTTTTCACTTTTTTAAACAAAAATTGGAGCGGCTAACGAGACTCGAACTCGTGACATTCACGTTGGCAACGTGATGCTCTACCAGCTGAGCTACAGCCGCCTCATTTTGTTTTCACATTCACTTCGTTAAAAATGAGCGCGAATTCTAGCGTACCTAAATTGCTTTAACAACTATAAATAACACTATATTTTCACTTCAACACTTGTTGATGAAATGGTACCCGGAGCCGGACTTGAACCGGCACGCTTTTCGGCGAGGGATTTTAAATCCCTTGTGTCTACCAATTCCACCACCCGGGCAAAATGGAGGCGGGTCCCGAAGTCGAATCGAGGTCCACGGATTTGCAATCCGCTGCATAGCCACTCTGCCAACCCGCCATTTTATCAACACGAATTGAGTGATTTCATTTGTTGAAATAAATTCAACCAAAAACTATTAATTGGAGCGGCTAACGAGACTCGAACTCGTGACATTCACGTTGGCAACGTGATGCTCTACCAGCTGAGCTACAGCCGCTTCATAATAGCTTTCAATCCTTTTTTTTTCTTGGAGCGACTAACGAGACTACTCTCATCAACATAAGTCGTGGCGTTACTTTGCTTTTGACAACGTGACGAACTACTAGCTGAGCTACAGCCGCTTCATTTGTTGACTCCCTGTCAACGAAAACGCATTCTACATCGAATTAAGTTACAGTCAACAATTAAATTCTTTTTTTCCATCGACTGCTCAAAAAGCAGCTGATTTGATGTTATTTCTCTCCCTTTAATTCAGGCCATGCTGCTTTGAAGTAATTAATCAAAGTTGAAATGGTTAAAACTGTGGCAATAGCATAGAAAAAGTAAGTGGCATAATTAATAATTTCATGAGGCAAATGAAATAAAATTAGAGGGATGTCGTAATCAGGTCGCCATATCAAGCCCATAATGCCTAACATTTGTGCAGCGGTTTTGTATTTTCCCATGTCAGATACGGCAATAACGTCTCGTTTACCGCGAGATGACATAAACTCTCTCAAAGCACTAATGAATATCTCACGCGCGATCATGATAATAGCAGGAATAGCGACTAACCAACTTTGGTAGTCTTCTACTATCATAACTAAGGCTGCTACCACCATCAGTTTATCGGCAACAGGATCAATAAAAGCGCCAAAAGCAGAAGACTGATTTAATTTACGTGCTAAATATCCATCTAATGCATCGCTAACTGAAGCGGTCCAAAAAATCGCAAAAGCGCCAAAGTGACTCCAAGATAAAGGTAAATAGAAAATAATTAGAAAAATGGGGATCAAAATGATCCGAAATAAGGTTATTTGATTAGGTAATGTCCACATAGTTTTTATTTTATTCAGAGATTTAACGGCAAAATTCTGTGTTTATTCTACACAGGTTCATTAGTTAGATATAGTCACTTGTTGTGTAAAGCTTCATAAATATTTTTCGCCAACACTTTACTAATACCTGGTACTTTTTCTAACTCGGTAATATCGGCCTTATTTACTTCTTGCATGCCCCCTAAGTGAGTAAGCAATGCTTGCCGTTTTTTAGCTCCTACGCCTTCAATCGTTTCTAACACCGATTTTTTACTCGCTTTTTGTCTTTTTGCTCTATGACCTGTGATGGCAAACCTGTGTGACTCATCGCGAATATGTTGAACTAAATGCAGAGCAGGAGAAGTGGCGGGTAATGATATTAGCTGATGCGAGCCGGCTAAAATAAGGGTTTCTAAGCCGGGTTTTCTCGATTCGCCTTTGGCAACACCTACTAGTAAGGGAATTCTTTCAAGCTCTTGCTTTGTATTTAATTGTGCAAAAAAATCTTCAGCTTTTGCTAATTGCCCTTTACCACCATCAATGAAAACTATATCAGGAAGCTTTTTTAATGACTCACTGTCTGAGGCTTTTATCTTTCCGTAACGCTTGTTTAAGGCGAAAGCCATTGCTGCATAATCATCGCCTGGTGTAATGCCATAGACATTGTAACGGCGGTAATCAGACTTAAGAGGGCCTTCTTGATTAAAGACAACATTAGAAGCAATAGTTTGTTGCCCCATGGTGTGGCTAATATCGAAACATTCTATGCGATTAATTCCATTTGCTAGCTCAAATACTTCATTTAGCGCAGAGAACCTCGCTTGCATTGACTCTTTATGGCTGTTGCGTGTAACTAGAGCTGTTTGTGCGTTGGTCTCCGCTAGTTTCAAGTATTGTCTACGTTCAGTGCGAATTTTAGTTGATATTTTAACTTCATGTTCTGTTTGTTTTGATAACAATGAAGCTAGCTCGGCTATTTGTTCAAAATCAAATGGAGCAACGATTTCTTTTGGAATAATTCCTTCATTTTTACCGCTGCCAAGTTCGTTGCCTAAATAGTGCTGTCCAATAAAGGCTTGGATAACTTCTTCGTTACTTGTGTCACTCGGTACTATAGGAAAATAGCTTTTGCTTCCCAATATTTTATGATCACGAATACAGAGTAAGTGAAGACAAACTTGGGATTTTATACGATACAAGCCTATAACATCCATTTCTGCTGCAATTCCGCTAACATATTGTTGCTGTTGAACTTTACGTAATGTGGTTATTTGATCTCGATATTTTGCTGCTTGCTCAAAATCTAATTGAATGCTGGCAAGTTCCATTTTAGCGACTAGTTGCTCAATGACCATTGAGCTTTTCCCTTTTAAAAATAGTTTAGCTAAATCGACTTGCTGCTGATAATTTGTTTGAGATATTTTGTCGACACAAGGTGCTAAGCACCGCCCTAATTGATATTGCAAACAAGGGCGAGATCGAGCTTTATAATAACTGTCTTCACATTGTCTAATGGGAAATATTTTTTGCATTAAGCGTAAGCTTTCCCAAACTGCACCCACTGTGGGGTAGGGGCCAAAATAGTCACCTTTAGTACGCTTGCCCCCACGGTGAAGGCCAAGTTTGGGATGTTTATGATCAGTAATTAATAGATAAGGATATGATTTATCATCACGAAGTAAAATATTGTATTTAGGCTGATACTTTTTGATGTAGTTATTTTCAAGAATCAACGCTTCCCCTTCAGTATGGGTAACGGTGACATCTATTGCACAAATTTGTTTGACCAGTGCTTTAGTTTTAACAGAGCCGACATCTTTACGAAAATAACTTGCTAAGCGTTTTTTAAGTTGTTTGGCTTTGCCTACATATATAACTGTTTGATCAATGTTATACATTCGGTAAACGCCAGCCTGTTCTGTAACAGAGTTTAAAAAGGCTTCGCTATCAAATTTTTGGGCTTGTAGGGTAGTATCTATTTCTGACAAAACTATAGTTTTTCTGTGTTTATCATGCCATGGCGAATTGCTAAATGAGTCAATTCAACATCGTTACCTACGCCTAATTTTTCAAACATTCGATAACGATAACTATTAATGGTTTTAGTACTTAAATGTAAGTTTTCAGAAATATCAGGAACTTTGCTTCCGCGTGTGATCATTAACATAATTTGTAATTCGCGATCAGACAATTCGCTAAAAGGATTTTCTTCCGCCGATTTAAATTGACTTAACGCCATTTGTTGGGCAATTTCAGCTGGCAAATACCGTTGACCACTATTAACGGCTCTGATGGCGTTAATCATTTCATTTGGAGCTGCACCTTTAGTTAAATAACCAGCAGCCCCTATTTGCATAACTTTAGTTGGGAAGGGCTCCTCAGTATGGGCTGTAAGCATAATCACTTTTATTTCAGGAGCTAAGCGTAAAATCTTTTTAGTTGCCTCTAACCCCCCCATGCCAGGCATATCCATATCCATTAAAATGACATCAGGCTCTGTTTGACGACAAAATTTTATTGCTTGCTCACCAGTTTCACATTCATCAATAACTTTAAAGCCTTTAACCTCGTTCAGTATTTTATTAACGCCTGAGCGCACTAGTTCATGATCATCAACTAATAATATATTTATCAATGGAATTTGCCTTTTATAACTCGTTATTCTTTAGCCAACTATTTAGTAAGCCAATTTGCCCATTTTTATAGGCAGCATAAGTTAAGCGTACTGCATTACTTAAAATAATACTATCAGACCAGTTAGTTTGCTCAGAAATTAATTGGTAACATACTTTAGCTTCTGGAGTTAAGTATCCGCGCATTTCTTGCTTACCACGTTCTTTTTGTCTTTCTCGGTAACGTTTTTGTTTCTCGGCATTAGTCATAGCCTTTTTCTTTTTTTTAACCGTATCGTCCATTTTTTTCTCGATGCGTTTTGTAACCTTCTGCAATTAATCACTATGTTACTCTGACCGATTAATTTTGCAATATGATAGTGAAGGCTAATAACGTTATATAATTTGATTTTTATCATTAAAACTAATTTATTTAACTGTTCAGAGTTGTTTAGTGTACAAGTGTTCGCTAAAGTAGCGCTCAAGAAATTATTACATACTTAAATGAACAACTTTAATAGGTAAAACCCTTATGGCAATGGCACAACAGAGTTCGTACAACAAAGCAGATTTAGTTAAAGCCGGTACAGGCGAAATGTTTGGCGAAGGAAATTCTCAACTTCCTTCAGATAATATGCTTATGATGGATCGTATACTTACCGTAACAGAAGAAGGTGGTGAGTTTGGTAAAGGTTTTATTGAAGCAGAATTAGACATCACACCTGATTTATGGTTTTTTGATTGTCACTTTAAGGGAGACCCTGTGATGCCTGGTTGTTTAGGTTTAGATGCTATGTGGCAATTGGTAGGATTTTTCTTAGCATGGACCGGTGGTCCTGGTAGAGGACGAGCATTAGGTGTAGGTGAAGTTAAATTTACGGGACAAATTTTACCAACGGCAAAAAAAGTAACTTTCAGAATTGATTTTAAACGTGTTATTAAGCGTAAGTTATATATGGGGCTAGCTGACGGTAGTGTTAGTGTTGATGGTCGTGAAATATATTCAGCTAAAGATTTAAAAGTAGGCTTATTTACTGATACAAGTAAGTTCTAATTTTTAGTTTATAAGATCTAAGTTTATTAGGTTAACTCCTATCAAAAAGAGTTAACCTAGTTGACAATTAAGTTTACCGTTAACTACCTTTTTTCTCTGCTGCCGCTTCATCTACATTTTGTGGTGCAGGAGCATTAAATGGGGTATTGAAGTTTTCCGATAATTCAAAATCACCTTCAGCTGAAACCAATTTGTCATCTTCAAATTTTATGGTGAAGCTTTTTTGCATATCTAATTTTTTACTGCGTCCAGATTTAAAGCGATAAACATAATTCCATGTATCTTTGTCAAAAGCATCAATCATAACTGGACTGCCCAGAACAAACTTTACCTGTTCTTTAGTCATACCTACTTGTATTTTATCTATGTTTTTTTGTTCAAGGTAGTTTCCTTGTGGAATATCAATACGATAAACCCAGCTTGAACAAGCAGAAAGTGATAGAGCTATGGCAATAATTGAGGTGCGAAACAACATGAAATTTTACTTTCCTTAAATATAAATCAATACAATTAAAAATTAACGCTTAAAGTGCGAGCAGGGATAATAACTAAGCACGGCTTTAGATACAAAGCTATTTTTCATTAATTTTGTGTCAATACACTTATTAACTCGCTAATAACTCTTGCGCATTAGCTAAACTGTGCTCTGATATTTTATCACCTGCAAGTAAACGTGCTATTTCTTGGATGCGACTTTGCTCACTTAGTTCCGTTACTTTTGTTTCTGTGTGCTCACCATCGGTTAATTTGCTTACAAAGAACTGTTGATGACCTTTGCATGCTACTTGTGGTAAATGAGTCACACAAATTACTTGGGTGTTTTTGGCAAGTTGTTGCAATTTACTACCAACCATTGCAGCAGTAGGACCACTAATACCTACATCTACTTCATCGAAGATCAGAGTAGGGGTGATAACTTTGTCAGCTAAAATAACTTGCATTGCTAAGCTTATTCGTGACAATTCACCACCAGAGGCGACTTTGTTCATGGCTTCTAATGCTTGTCCTGGGTTTAGGGTTACTTGAAAGTCAATTTTGTCGACGCCATTGGCTGAAATATTGGCGGGATGGCTATTTGCTGAGTCAATACAAATGTGGAATTGTCCATGAGGCATATTAAGTTCTTGCATGCTCTGACTAATTAACTGACTTAACGTTTCAGCGGCTTCTTTTCTTGAAGAGCTTAAAACTAAGGCACAGTCTTGATAGTTTTGCTCTGTTTTTGCTATTTCTTCAATTACAGCATCAATTCTAGACTCATCATTTGATATTGCGGCCAACTCTTGGATTAACTCTTGATGAAAGCTGACAAGACTCTCAGGGGATAAACTGTGTTTTTTAGCAAGTTGCAAGGCCGTAGAATAGCGCTCTTCAATCATTGCATAGGCTTGAGGATCTAATTCAAGCTCTTGATAATAATGCTTAAGATCGGCAGAGGCTTCTTCAATTTGAAGAAATGAATCGCTTAGAATAGTCGCGACATTATTTAGTCTATTGTCTAAACGAGCTAGTGAGCTAATGTTTTCACTGCATTGTCGTAATGAGTCAAGTACGTTAAAGCTTTCATCTTCAGCTAGCGTTTGAAGTGACTGTAACGTGGTATCAAGTAAATCTTGGGCATTAGCATGGCGTTTATAGTCGCTTTCTAAGGTTTCAAATTCACCTGCTTGCAGGGCAAATTCATTTAGTTCATTTACTTGATATTGCAGAAGTTGTTGCTGGGCTTCACGTTGCTGCTTATTTTGCTGCAGTAAGGTTAATTCTTTATTTAGCTTATGCCATTGCTGATAATAATGCTTTACTTCATCAATCGCTGATTGATGATCAGCATATTCATCAAGGAGCTTACATTGCTGGCTCGACTTCACTATTAATTGGTGATCATGCTGACCATGAATATTAATAAGCAACTGACCAACTTCTTTAAGCTGTACTAAAGGTACCTGACTACCGTTAATATAAGCTTTAGATCGACCCTCAGCAGAAATTACTCGCCGCAGTATACACTCGCTATTCGACTCTAATAAAAGATCATGCTGGCTTAACCATTGTTGTGCGCTGACATTGTTTTGTGTTTCAAAGGTGGCGGCAAGCTCGGCTTTTTTGCTGTTAGGGCGAACTACATTTGTGGTTGCTCGATCACCTAAACATAAACCTAAGGCATCTATTGCAATTGATTTACCCGCACCGGTTTCACCTGTGATGGTAGTCATGCCTGATTGCCAATCTATATCGAGAGACTTAACAATGGCGAAGTTTTGAATGTTTAGTTGTAAAAGCATAATGTTGAGCACTCAGGTTACTGTATAAATACTTAGCTGTTAATTTATACAGTAAAATGATTTTTTGCAAGTGATTTACAGAAAATAGCTGTATATTTTCACTTCGTTACTCGAAACTAGAAGCTCGGCTCTTGTTATTAGTAAAGCTTATTACCCCAGCTAAGCTTGCTTCGTAATACATTGAAGTAATCGTGATCTAGTGGGTGCACTAAACGTATCGTACAGGCGCTTTTTTTGATAATAACTTCATCGCCAGGCATAACTGCCAAAATTACATGGCCATCGCAGCTTACTTGTAGGCTTTCTTGGTTTTCATTTGCAAGTATAAGCTTGATTTCACTGTCACCATCAACCACGATAGGTCGGCTAGTGAGGGTATGAGGAAACATTGGCACCAAAGATAAAGCATTTAAGTTTGGTGTTAAAATAGGCCCGCCAGCTGACATTGAATAAGCAGTTGAGCCTGTGGGGGTAGAAATAATTAAGCCATCAGAGCGCTGGCTAAACATAAAACAGTCATCAATGTGAACTTCAAACTCTATCATGCTTGCTACTTTACCCGCATGAAGAACCGCTTCATTTACTGCACTGTTTGAACTTTTGAGTTTACCATGTCGATAGACTTCTGCTTCAATGATAAAGCGTTGTTCACAGCGAAACTCTCCGTTTAAAATTTGTTTTAATGGCTTAATGATTTCATCAGGAGATAGATCGGTTAAGAAACCTAGGTTGCCACGGTTTACACCAATAACACCTATGTCAAAACATGCTAAAACACGGGCTGCGCCTAACATGTAACCATCACCACCAACAACAATAGCAAGATCTGCCTGTTCGCCAATATCCGTAAGTGAGCAAACATTCATGTCTGCAATTGTGACTGAGCTGGCGACTGTAGTTTCTACTAATACATGATATTTATTTTCAAGTAAGTATTCGTGTAGTGCTAATATTGTTGCACTTGCACCTTGATGGTTGGGCTTACCGATTAGCCCAATTGTTTTATAGTGTTGAGCCATAACAATTATTTCGTACTTTAATCTCTTTAGAGGAAGTTTCCCCTTATTTGCATGGCTTGTAAAGTTTGTATTTGATAAAATAATTTTTTTCTTGGGAACATGGCTTGAATAGTACAAGCTTGACCCCATAATTAGCACCATTGCGTTTATATTATTGTAAAATTATTAAGGTTTAATTGGAGTTTTTCATGACTACAGAGTCTACAAAATCAGAGGGTCAGCAGTCTGCTGAGTCATCAACAGAACAGTTATCGCCAGAACAGTTGGCAGAAGAAATTGTTCAGCAAGCAGAAGAGCAAGTGGAAGAGCAACATGATCATGCTCATGAAGTCATTAGCGCTGAGCAAGAGCGTATTAATGAATTAGAGCTAGCTTTAGCCACAGCTCAAGCGACAGTTATTGATCAAAAAGACTCAGTAATTCGTGCTAAAGCTGAAGTTGATAATATTCGTCGCCGTGCTGCACAAGATGTAGAGAAAGCGCGTAAGTTTGCTTTGGAAAAATTTGCGGGTGAAATGTTAACGGTAGTTGATAATTTGGAACGTGGTTTAGCTACAATTGATGCTGAAGCAGAAGAACAGAAAACGATATTTGAAGGCGTTAACTTAACACTTCAAGGTTTATTGTCAGGCATTGAAAAATTTGGCGTAAAAGCTGTTGATCCACAAGACCAACCTTTTAATCCTGAATTCCATCAAGCGATGTCAATGCAAGAGGTTCCGGGTGTAGCACCAAATACTGTTATCGCAGTAATGCAAAAAGGTTATGAGCTAAACGGTCGATTAATTCGCCCTGCAATGGTTATGGTTTCTAAAGCGGCACCAGTTGTAGACACTAAAGCTTAATCATAGCACCAACTATTTTTAACAAGTTGAAGTGAAATATTCAAAATAGAAATCCGTTAATGAAAATTAGCGGATTTTTTGTATATTTAATTCATTGAATTTATAAATAAAAAACATTTATTTACATTTTTCTATTGAAAAGCCATTTGCTGACCCCACTTACTAATCAACAACAAATTAGATTGAATTTTTTACTGCTACCAATTAATGACGGTCCAGTAATAATAATGAATAGGAGCTCCCACTATGGGCAAAATAATCGGTATTGACCTAGGAACAACTAACTCATGTGTAGCTGTTTTAGACGGCGACAGTGTACGTGTAATTGAGAATGCAGAAGGCGATCGTACGACTCCTTCAATTATTGCATATACAGAAGAAGGCGAAACTTTAGTAGGCCAGCCTGCTAAGCGTCAATCAGTCACTAACCCAACTAACACTTTATATGCTATTAAGCGTTTAATTGGTCGTCGTTTTGAAGACGAAGAAGTTCAACGTGACATCAAAATTATGCCATTTGGTATAAAGAAAGCTGATAACGGCGATGCATGGGTTGAAGCAAAAGGCGAAAAAGTTGCTCCTCCGCAAGTTAGCGCTGAAGTTTTGAAAAAAATGAAAAAAACAGCAGAAGACTTTTTAGGTGAAACTGTTTCTGAAGCAGTAATCACTGTTCCTGCTTATTTTAATGATTCACAACGTCAAGCAACTAAAGATGCTGGTCGTATTGCTGGCTTAGATGTTAAACGTATTATCAACGAACCAACTGCTGCTGCTCTTGCTTATGGTATGGACAAGCAAGAAGGCGATAAAGTTGTTGCTGTTTACGATTTAGGTGGTGGTACATTTGATATTTCAATCATTGAAATTGATGAAGTTGAAGGCGAACACACGTTTGAAGTATTAGCGACTAATGGAGATACTCACTTAGGTGGTGAAGATTTCGATAACCGTTTAATTAACTATCTTGTAGCTGAATTCAAAAAAGACCAAGGCATGGATTTGACAACTGATCCACTTGCTATGCAACGTTTGAAAGAGGCAGCTGAAAAAGCGAAGTGTGAACTTTCTTCAGCACAACAAACTGATGTTAACTTACCTTACATCACTGCTGATGCTAGTGGTCCTAAGCACATGAACATCAAAGTTACTCGTGCTAAGTTAGAGTCACTTGTAGAAGATATGGTTAAAGCTACTTTAGAACCACTTAAGAAAGCGCTTAAAGATGCAGACTTATCAACAAGTGACGTGAATGACGTTATTTTGGTTGGTGGTCAATCACGTATGCCAATGGTACAAAAAGCGGTTACTGATTTCTTCGGTAAAGAACCACGCAAAGATGTTAACCCTGATGAAGCAGTAGCTTCAGGCGCGGCGATTCAAGCAGGTGTTCTTTCTGGTGATGTTACTGACGTTCTTTTATTAGACGTTACACCACTATCATTAGGTATTGAGACTATGGGTGGCGTGATGACGAAAGTTATCGACAAAAACACCACTATCCCAACCAAGCAATCTCAAACTTTCTCAACAGCTGACGATAACCAAGCTGCGGTAACGGTTCATGTTTGTCAAGGTGAGCGTAAGCAGGCTTCTGCTAACAAATCATTGGGTCAATTTAACCTTGAAGGTATCGACGCAGCACCACGTGGTACACCACAAATCGAAGTAACTTTCGATATTGATGCTGATGGTATTTTGCATGTAACGGCTAAAGATAAGAACACCGGTAAAGAGCAAAAAATCACTATTAAAGCCTCTTCTGGTTTATCAGACGAAGAAGTAGAGCAAATGGTACGTGACGCAGAAGCTAACGCTGATGAAGATGCGAAATTTGAAGAATTAGTTCAAACTCGTAACCAAGCTGATGGCATGGTTCACGCTACTCGCAAGCAAATTGAAGAAGCGGGCGATGATTTACCAAGCGATGATAAAGAAAAAATTGAAGCTGCTATCGTTGAACTAGAAGAAGTCCTCAAAGGCGATGACAAAGAGGCGATTGATGCTAAATCTCAAGCGTTGATGGAAGCATCTGCCAAGTTGATGGAAATTGCTCAAGCTAAGCAACAAGCTCAAGGCGCTCCTGAAGGTGCTGCTCCTGAAGCTGACGGCGCAGCTCCTGCAGATGATGTTGTTGATGCTGAGTTTGAAGAAGTTAAGGACGACAAGTAGTTTTAATCATCTTGTTTTTGTTCTTTCGCTCAATGCCAGCGTTGAACGTGCTCACCTAGTAAACTAGGCTCCGCGCGTTCGCCTTGACCTAGAGCGAATGAGCTTCAACAAAATTGATTAAAAGAATATTTTAGTCTCGTAAAATTAAAGCGCTGATTTTTATCGGCGCTTCTTACGTTATAAACATAGCGTTTAAATGTAGGTCGTCCCAATGAAGCAGGGCGCGACAAAGTAACAAAAAAGAAGTCATTTATGTCAAAACGTGATTATTATGAAACGCTTGGTGTTGCAAAAAGCGCTGAAGAGAAAGAGATCAAAAAAGCCTATAAAAAGTTAGCGATGAAGTATCATCCTGACAGAACTCAAGGTGATAAGAAAAAAGAAGAAACCTTCAAAGAAATTAAAGAAGCGTATGAAATTTTAAAAGACGATCAAAAACGTAGTGCGTATGATCAATACGGTCATGCTGCTTTTGAACAAGGTGGTCACGGTGGTGGCGGTGGTCATGGCGACTTTGGTGATGCTTTTGGCGATATATTTGGTGATATTTTTGGTGGAGGTCGCGGTCGAGGTGGTCGTCAATCACGTGCACAACGTGGCTCAGATTTACGATATAACGTAGAGTTGAATCTTGAAGATGCTGTTAAAGGTAAAAGTTTAGAAATTAAAGTACCTACCTTTGTTGCTTGTGAGCCGTGTGATGGCTCAGGTGCTAAAAAAGGAACATCTGCTAAAACTTGTTCAACTTGTCATGGCCATGGCCAAGTGCAGATGCGCCAAGGTTTATTTGCGGTACAACAAACATGTCCAACTTGTAGTGGTAAAGGTAAAGTTATTTCTGACCCCTGTACTTCATGTCGTGGTCAAGGACGTGTTGAAAAAAATAAGACGCTATCGGTTAAAATACCACCAGGTGTTGATACAGGTGATAGAATTCGCTTATCTGGCGAAGGTGAAGCGGGCGAACATGGTGCACCAGCCGGTGATTTATACGTGCAAGTTAATGTACGTGACCATGAAATATTTGTTCGTGATGAAAACCATTTATATTGTGAGGTACCAATTAGCTTTGTTACAGCGGCATTGGGCGGTGAGATTGAGGTGCCAACCTTAGGCGGTAAAGTTAAGTTAAAAGTGCCAAAAGAAACGCAAACGGGCAAAATGTTCCGCTTACGAGGTAAAGGCGTTAAGTCAGTTCGTAGTTCATCTACAGGTGATTTAATGTGTAAAGTAGTACTTGAAACACCTATAAATCTATCGGGTGATCAAGCGGATTTATTACGTCAATTAGAAGAAAAAATGGGTAAGAGCAGTAAAAAGCATAGCCCGAAAGAAACAGGTTTCTTCGATGGTGTGAAAAAATTCTTTGATGATTTGAAAAGCTAAATTAAGCTAAGTTATAGCTTGTAAGCTACCAGTAAAAGTTTAAAAACCACAAGAAGATTTCTTTTTGTGGTTTTTTACTTTTTGGCAGAAGTTTATTCTAAATATCTAAAACCTTTGAGTGCGAAAGCGAAAAGCGGCGCTAATTAAAATAACGAACAAAGTCACTACGGAAAAAGCACCTCCACCGGAAGATTCAACAACCTCAACGTAAGGTTCGTCATAATCGGCACTTTCTAGGGATAAAGCGTATAAAGCGTTACTGTCATCAGAGCTATAGCTGGCAACAATATCGCTATAACCTACTTGATATAAATCAATTAACACATCGTAATAGTCAGTTGAATAGCCTGATAAAAAAGTAGTAATGACTTCATATTCGTCTAAATCAGTATCACCCTCAACGATAAAGTTATCGGTAGTAAAGTAGTGGCTCCAAGGCCCTCCATTTTTGCTGATATACAATAACGCATAAACTTCACCAAATTGATCTTCGGTATAGCTATATATATCAGCATCAAAAATGACACTGAAAGTTTGGTAGAAACCATCCCCATCAAAATCATCTTGTAATACACTTGTTGCACCATAAATAGCAAAGTCAGCATAATAATTTTGACTATTGTTTTGAGCTATCAGTGTTTTGTTTGATTTTTGAATTAATTCTTTTTGACTCTTTAGCATTGCTTCTCTGGTTTTAGACGTTGCTTTTTTGTTTAGTTGATCTGGTGTTTTTGTGAGTTTATTAATCTCGATAATTTGCTTTCGTCGCTCTTCATTAAGTTCTTTTGTATGTATTCCTTGTGAAATCGAGTATTGCTCTGTACTTAACTTATTGGTAGTAAGTTCACGAGCAACCGATTGAGTAAAGATAAGTAAATTCGCCGTGATCAGTAGTAGCCACTTTGTCAGTGAGTTTGACTTGGTTGTTCTAGTATCATTGTTTGTTATGAGCATGCTTTATCCTTAGAGGCTTTGTTTATGTTGCTATTAAAGCGCAGTAAAGATGAATACAAGCTGAATGAATTATTTTGCACAAAAAGATGTTCAGCTTATATTCAGTTGCTAAGGTTTATGATTTTAAATAAGCTATAGCTATTAAAGTCTTTATAACGCTACTACTTGGAACAATAATGAAATTTGCTTTACCTTGGTTTTTTCTTTTTGCTGTCACTATTTCTATGAGCGCAAATGCTTATGGAAGTTTTGCCCTTAGCACAAGTACCGTTAAAGCTAATCAACCATCTAAACAGCAATTAAGCGTGAATAGCAGCAAGCAGGCGGCTCAAATGGCTAAAGGTCGTTTTGGTGGTAAGGTGCTTAAAGTACAAAAACAAAAGTCTGGTTATCGCGTTAAGTTAATTAAAGCTGATGGTCATATAATATCGGTATATGTTGACGCTAAATCTGGCCGAATTAGCGGCGGTAATTAGCCATGCGTTTGTTACTTATTGAAGATGATCTTGCTTTGCAACAAAACTTAAATGAGCACTTAGTTGCGGCCAATTATTTAGTAGATTTAGCCAGTGACGGCGAAACAGGCTTATTTCAAGGACAAGAATATCCTTATGATGCAGCTATTATTGATGTTGGTTTACCAATTATTGATGGTATTAGTGTGATTAAATTATTACGCGAGAAAAATATCGACTTTCCCATTTTAGTGTTAACGGCAAGAGATAGTTGGCAAGATAAAGTTGCTGGTTTAGATGCTGGCGCAGATGATTACTTGACTAAACCTTTTCAAGCAGAAGAGTTGCTCGCTCGTTTAAATGCGCTAATTCGACGTTCAGCGGGACAGGCAAGCCCTTTAATAAAAAATGGCCCATTAACCGTTAATACTAAAAGTTTGCAAGTTGAAGTCAATAATCAAGTGATAAAGCTAAGCAGTTCGGAATATAAGCTGCTTGAATACATGATGTTACACCTTGATGAAGTTACCTCTAAAGCAACACTAACTGAACATATTTATGATCAAGATTTCGATCTTGACTCTAACGTTATAGAAGTTTTTATTCGTAGATTGAGGAAAAAGTTAGATCCCACCAGCGAATATGGCTTTATTGAAACCCTTCGTGGTCATGGTTATAAATTGAAACGACTGAAATGAATTCCTTAAAAGTTAGATTGTTATTGAGTACTTTAATCATGACAGTGGTAATGCTGCCTATTATTGGCTTTACCTTAAGCAATGCTTTTGAGAGACAATTAAGCTTAGCAATTAAAAATGAACTGAGAGCATACAGTTATTCAATTTTTACGGTTGCTGAAGTTGAAAAAAACCAACTATTGATGCCTGATTTTTTATTAGAAAATCAATTTAATGTCAGCCAATCAGGTTTATATGCCGTAATAGCGGCTTTAAGTAAAGATAACCCAAAAAAATCACCGCTTTGGAAATCACAGTCTTTACTAACTTTATCCTTACCAACATCGTTACCCTCTCCTAATGTAGGGCAAACAGAGTTTTCAAAAATAAATTTAGCAGGAAATAGTCATTTACTTTATAGTTTTAGTGTTAGCTTTTCTGATAATGGGCAAGCCTTTCCTGTAACACTCCATCTTATTAAAGATCAACAACAACTCTTAAGTGCGCTTAATGATTTTAGAACAAAGCTTTGGACGTGGTTATTAGCGTTAATGGTCGTATTTATTTTTGTACAAATTATATGGTTGTTATGGACATTGAAGCCGTTAACTATGCTAACTCATGAACTTGAACATATAGAAAAAGGTCAACAAAAGGCACTAGATGGAAATTATCCACTTGAGTTACAACAAGTCACTCAACAATTAAATACATTGTTAGCAACAGAGGAAAATCAACGGAAACGCTACCGTAATGCTTTATCTGATTTAGCTCATAGCCTTAAAAACCCCCTCGCTGTAATCCAAAGTCAGACAACTATTTCAGCTAGTGCAAGCGAGCAGCTTCAGCGAATAAACCAGATCATTGAGCACCAACTAAAAAGAGCGCAAAGTGCAGGGCAGTCTTCATGGTATTTAGGTGTTCAGGTGAAACAAGTTGTTGAAAAACTTATCACGACCCTATCTAAAATATATCAAGATAGTGAATTATCCTTCGATGTCGATGTTGATGAAACAGCTACTTTTAAGGGGGATGAAGCCGATTTAATGGAGATTTTAGGTAATGTTTTAGATAACGCCTGTAAAGCAGCAAAAGATAGAGTAGCGATAAAAGTAGTTAGTCTAGATAAAAAGTTAACCATTGAAATTTCTGATGATGGTGAAGGGTTAGATGAATCACAACAAGCAGTTATTTTATCTAGAGGTGGTAGGGCTGATACTTATCAAGCTGGCCATGGTATTGGTTTAGCTATCGTTAATGACTTAGTTAGTAGTTATCAAGGTCAATTATTCATCAGTAATTCAACAGTGCATTGTGGCGCTATCTTTATCATTGTTTTTGACATGTCTAGCTAAGACCCTAATTAAGAATTTAGTTAGTAACCTAATCATTAAGCTATTCAGCTTGCGTTCAGTTTAGTCTTGTTATTCTTATTACTCAGGATTAGTAATAAGGGTTATTTTGATGAAAAATTTCATTTTTTTATTCAGCTTTATATTTAGCACTTTGGTGAGCTTTACCGCATTTTCACAGCAAGATTATCAACAAGAGCATCAACTAGAAAAGCAAGCATTTAGTGAGGCAGAATTAGCGCAAATGCTCGCACCTATAGCCTTGTATCCAGATAGTTTACTAACACATATATTAATTTCTTCAACTTATCCTATTGAAATAGTTGAAGCCCATCGGTGGCTGAAAAAGAACGATAAACTCAACTCAGTTCACCTCGCTCAATCAATTGAAAATTTTGAGTGGGATGCTAGCGTCAAAGCGTTAGTGCCATTTGAACAAATACTAAGTCGTTTAAGTGAAAATTTAAGCTGGATGCAGCAACTCGGTGATGCTTTTTTACAAGATGAAGTAAGGGTATTAGAAAGTATTCAGGCGCTTAGAGAGCAAGCAAAGTTTGCAGGTAATCTGGATAAAATGGATAACATGGACGTTAGTTATGAAGATAACAATATTATTATTGAACCGGTAGAAAAAGAAATAGTTTATGTGCCTTATTATGATACGCGCATGGTCTATGGTGCTTGGTATTGGTCGTCATATCCGCCTGTATATTGGACGCCACGTCATAGCGTTTATGTGAGTCATTACAGCCCTTTTTATTGGCATTCAGGCATTCATATTTCTTTTAATTATTTTTTTAGTGCTTTTCATTGGCACAATCGTCATGTGGTCGTGGTTAATCCACATCGTTCTCATCACCGCTATTACCACCAACGCCCTCGTCGATTAATTGCTAGTGGTGGTTATGCAAAACGTTGGGCTCATCAACCAGCACATAGAAAAGGTGTTGCCTATAGGAGTAAACATACAGGGCAAAAATATTATAATAGCCGCGTAAAAACTCATAAAACTAGTAAGTCGTCGCAACATACTCACCGCCAATTCAAGCAGCGCTTATCGGTAAATAGCCACTCTTTTAATAAAAAAGAAAACAAAAAAGAAAATAAAAAGGTAACTAAAATATCACAGACTAGAAATAAAGAGAGTTTACGAAACACGTCTAAGTCGTATTCTGCTCATGTTCAATATAAAGATGTAGGACAAAATAACGGTCATGGATCTAATAACGGTCATAGACTCAATAACAGTGTAAAAAAAGTGGCTCCAAAGCAACATAAACAAAGTGCTAACAAGCACCATAGTAAGGCCGTAGGAAAAAGTAATAGTCACTCAAATCGAAAGCAGCATCATCAAAGTGCGTCATTAAAAACGCATCATTCAAATAATAGAAAAAAACAGTATTAGAAAGGAGTATTACTCTTCTTGAAAGTTTGGCAGCACGCCACTGCGGCTATGTTCAAATACAAGCGATGTTTCTACCGTGGTAACTTCATCTCGAGAAGTGATATTTTTAAAAACAAATTGACGTAAGTGTTCACTATCTTGTACCGACATATGTATGTAGTAATCATAACTACCACCCATGTGATAAAGATTTAATATCTCAGGGTATAGCAATAAATCATCGCGGAATTTGTTTACAATTTGTTCCGAATAAGGCTGTAAACGAATGGCTGCAATCGCTTCAATATTACCGCCAATGGTATTTAAGTTAACATCAATAAAAGCGCCTTTTATTACACCATTTTGTTTTAAGCGCTTCACTCGCTCTAAGCAAGTTGATGGGGCAATACCTATTTTTTCAGCTAACTCTTTATTAGTGATATCAGCATCGTTGTATAGAAGGGTTAAAATACGAAGATCTATGTTGTCGAGCTTTTTCATTGCTAGCCTATAAAAAAATTACTACTTAGTTATATTTGATATTACACTTAAATAGTCAGCTTAGGCTAGTGTAAATCAATAAAGTATGTACTTTATTTTGTTTAAATTAAATATTTCCGAATTTTTATCGATTTTTGGAGGTTGTTAATAAAATTAAGTTACACTCAGTTGCAATTAATTAGTTGCCTTTATTCTTGTTGGTGACATATTATGTCTTTAGTTTCAACATATTAAAAAAGGGAAAAAATGCCTGTAACAACCATAGAAACATTTTTAAAAAAGGAATCAGCTAGCGGTATTATTTTAATGTTTGCTGCTGTATTCGCGATGATTTTTGCTAACTCGCCTTGGGCTAGTTGGTACAACTTATTACTTGATGTACCAGTCGTTGTTGCAGTAGGGGAACTTGAGATTGCTAAACCGCTACTCTTGTGGATAAATGATGGCCTAATGGCGCTGTTTTTTTTTCTTGTCGGTCTTGAATTAAAGCGAGAATTTTTAGAAGGAGATTTATCACAGCCAGGACAAGTAACGCTTCCTGCAATTGGCGCCGTGGGTGGTATGTTAATGCCAGCATTGATTTATGTAGGGTTTAACTATGATAACTTAAACGCACTAAATGGTTGGGCAATTCCAACGGCAACTGATATTGCTTTTGCTTTGGGAATTCTAGCCATTATTGGTTCGAAAGTGCCCCTGCAATTAAAAGTTTTTTTAACATCATTAGCAATTTTTGATGATTTAGGCGCAATTATTATTATTGCGCTATTTTATACTGATCAACTGTCTACGATGGCGCTTGTTATTTCAGCAATTATGATATCTATTTTATTTGTCCTTAATAGAAAGAATGTGACCAGCACTTCGCCTTATATTTTTATTGGTGTTGTCTTATGGATTGCCGTATTGAAATCAGGAGTTCATGCGACATTAGCAGGTGTAATTCTTGCCTTTTTTATCCCTATTAAAGGCAAGGGTGATGAGCCTTCACCGCTTAAATCGCTAGAGCATAATTTGCATTCCACCGTTGCTTTTATTGTGTTACCTATATTTGCTTTTGCCAATGCAGGCATTAGTTTTATAGATGTGGGGATTGAGCAAGTAATGTCACCTGTACCTGTAGGTATTATTTTAGGATTGTTTTTAGGTAAGCAGTTAGGTGTTTTTGGTTTTTGTTTTATTGCCATTAAGTTAGGCTTTGCCAAATTACCAACGAATGTTAACTGGACTTTATTGTATGGTGTTGCACTTCTTTGTGGTGTTGGTTTTACCATGAGTTTATTTATTGGCTCACTCGCATTTGAGCAAAGCGTTAATAGCCCACTTTTTCAAGATAGATTAGGGATTGTAGTTGGCTCATTGATATCGGGTATATTAGGTTATTTAGTGATTAACAGTGCAGTGAAAAAATTGAACTAATTGTATTATTGAAAAAACTTAGATTCAAATAATTAAAAGGTGTTTTATTTTCTAGCTCTTGCTGGGTGATATACGCACCTTTTTTCGTTACAATGGCGAAAATTTTCACTCTATCATTATTGATTATGCGTCATCAGTATCAAGATCTTATTCCGCTTTTTCATAACACCTTTTTCAAAGAGTACAATACTCAGTTGATAAAAGGGGGAGATGAGCCTTTGTACCTACCCGCAGGTGCAGACTGTCATTATCATCAAATAATTTTTGCTCGCGGATTTTACGCAAGTGCTTTTCATGAAATTGCCCATTGGTGTCAGGCCGGCGAAGCAAGGCGTTTATTGGAAGATTTTGGTTATTGGTATATACCCGACGGTAGAAATGAGCAGCAACAAAAAAAATTTGAACAAGTTGAAATTGTTCCACAAGCAATAGAGTGGGCTTTTAATGTGGTAGCACAAAAAGAATTTCATGTATCTTCTGATAATTTAGATGGCTTTCAAGCCGATACCAATGGTTTTAAAAAGAAAGTATTCCAGCAAGTACAAATATTTCTGAAGCAAGGATTTCCCAAAAGAGCAAACCAATTTATTGAAGCTTTGGCTAAACTTTATAATACGCCATTGCCATTAACGATAGATCACTTTATTAAAACTGAAGAAGACAGCCCATGTTCAAGTTAGGTTTGATTATTAACCCTATTGCAGGTGTTGGCGGTAGTGTCGCCCTAAAGGGCAGTGATGACATGGTAAAGCACGCATTAGCTTTAGGAGCCGAGTTGAAAGCCAATACTCGAACACAAACTGCATTGTCTGTATTGTTGCCTTACCAAGAAGAGATTGTTGTTTATACGGTAAATAATCAAATGGGCGAGCAAGCCGCTAAAGAACTCGGTTTTAACGTTGAATTAGTTTATCAAACCCGTAACGAGAACACTCAAGCATCGGATACAGAACATGCTATTTCAGCTTTACTTGCTGAGCAAGTTGATGTTGTTTTATTTGCTGGTGGTGATGGTACCGCTCGAAATATCGCTAAAATAGTTGCACTAAATGCCGAAGAAAATGAGATACCTCAAGTGCCAGTTTTGGGGATTCCTGCAGGTTGTAAAATTCACTCTAGCGTTTATGCTATCACCCCAACAGCAGCCGGACGGGTAGTTGAGCTAATGATTACCAAACAGTTAGTTACGTTAACGACAGGTGATGTGATGGACATTGATGAGTCATTATTTCGCCAAGGTGTTGTTAAAGCAAAACGTTTTGGTGAAATGCAAGTTCCTAGTGAATTGAGGTATGTACAAGCGGTAAAGTCGGGTGGTAAAGAATCAGATGAATTAGTACTGCACGATATTAGCGAAGATGTTATCGCCGATATGTCAGATAATGATGAAGGTTTATTTATTATTGGCTCAGGCTCAACCACTGATTTTTTAATGAGTGAACTTGGTCTCGAGAATACTTTACTTGGTGTGGATCTAGTAAAAAATGAAGCATTAATTGCCAGTGATATTACTGAAAAACAGCTATGGCAATACCTTGTGTTAGCAAAACAAACTCAACAGAATGTAAATTTAGTTATTACGTTAATTGGCGGGCAAGGTCATATTTTTGGTCGCGGTAATCAGCAATTAAGTCCTCGTATTATTCGCTTTATTATTGAACAAACGGGTGGTAAGGAAAATATCACCATTATTGCGACTAAAGCAAAATTAACAGCGTTAAATAACAAACCATTAATTAGCGACACTGGTGATAATGAATTAGATCAGTTATTGTCTGGTTTTATGCCAATCAGTACAGGTTATAAAGATCAGGTGCTTTATCCAGTATCAAGCCCTTTATAACGTTTTTTAGTCATACCAGTTTGTGAGATTGGTATAAAACTTAGATTCAAACAATAGAAGTATGTTTTATGAAGTTTAGCCCACTAGTACAAGAGCTTATAGATGCTTTAAAGTGTTTACCCGGTGTTGGAGCAAAATCAGCTCAACGGATGGCATTTCAGCTATTAGAACGTAACCGTCGTGGTGGTAGTAAACTTGCGGCTACTTTAGCTGTGGCGATGACAGATATTGGTCATTGTCAATCATGTCGGAATTTTACCGAGCAAGACTTATGTGAAATTTGCCAAAGCCCCAAACGAAAAATATCCACTACTTTATGCATTGTTGAAAGCCCTGGTGATGTTATTGCTATTGAGCAAACGGGTGAATTTACCGGTAAATATTTTGTGTTAATGGGGCATTTATCACCTATTGATGGCATAGGCCCAGATGATTTAGGTTTAGATATTTTGGAAAAGCAGTTTGCTACAGGACAATTTGAAGAGGTGATATTAGCCACTAATCCGACGGTTGAAGGAGAAGCAACCGCGCATTTTATTGCTGAGTTAGCCCAAAAATATCAAGTTAATATTTCACGTATTGCTCATGGTGTGCCTGTAGGTGGCGAGCTTGAATATGTTGATGGAAATACTTTATCTCATGCTCTTTCAGGACGGAAAAGCTACGATTATTAAAAAAAGTAGCGAGTTATGGATAGCTAGTGACAAAGGGCTTCAAATGAATGGGGATCGTTTTTCTCAACTCGAAACTTAAAACTCGCAACTGTGAACAGATGTCTTTGCCACTCGTAACTATTAATTCGTTACAGCTTTCTCGTAACTTTTCTGACTCGCTCCCTTGAAAAAAAATAAACTAACCTCAAATAAGGTAACAGCGAATTAACCCGATTTAACCCACGTTAAGGTGTCGGGATATTTAACAAATCATTTACCAAATCAAGAAAAGGTTAGAGGTTAACTTCATATGACAGTCGAAAATAAGCCAGTAAATCATGCGTTTGCATCGGATAACGCAAAGATTCTTCAACTAATGATCCACAGCCTTTATTCTAATAAAGAGATATTTTTACGTGAACTAGTCTCTAATGCGGCAGATGCCTCGGATAAATTGCGTTTTAAAGCGTTATCAAATGCAGACTTATTTGAAGGAGATGGTGAAATAAGAGTTCGTGTAAGTTGTGATAAAGAAAATAACACAGTAACTATTTCTGATAATGGCATCGGTATGAGCCTTGATGAAGTTATTGAACATTTAGGTACAATTGCCAAATCAGGTACTGCTGAATTTTTCTCTCAGCTTTCTGGTGACCAAGCTTCTGACTCTCAATTAATAGGTCAATTTGGTGTTGGGTTTTACTCATCTTTTATTGTTGCTGATAAAGTCACTGTTCGCACTCGCCGTGCTGGTGATGCTGCAAGCGAAGGCACCGAGTGGGTTAGTTCAGGTGAAGGTGATTTCACTACGGCTAAAATTGAAAAATCAAATCGCGGAACAGACATTATTCTTCATTTAAAAGAAGATGAAAGCGAGTTTGCAGATGACTGGCGTTTAAAATCTATTGTTACTAAATACTCAGATCACATCTCAGTCTCTGTTGAAATGCTTACGGCAGAAGTTCCAGCAGTTGAAGCGGTAGCTGAATTAAAAGACGATGAGGATAATGTTACTACTCACGGCGTTGAAGCACGTGATGCAGAGCCAGCTAAATGGGAAGCCATTAATAAAGCAACCGCTTTATGGACGCGTGAAAAAGCTGATGTTTCGGATGATGAATATAAAGAATTTTACAAACATGTATCACATGATTTTGGAGACCCGCTATTATGGGAACATAACAAAGTAGAAGGTAAAACCGAGTACACCTCTCTTTTGTATGTGCCAACAAAAGCACCATTTGATATGTACAATCGTGAAAAACAGCATGGTTTAAAATTATACGTACAACGTGTATTTATTATGGATGATGCTGAGCAATTCATGCCAACTTACTTACGTTTTGTTAAAGGTTTACTTGACTCAAATGATTTGCCCTTAAATGTTTCTCGCGAAATTTTGCAAGACAACAAGGTAACGCAAACCATTCGTAAAGGTTGTACTAAACGTGTTTTGAAAATGCTTGAAAAGTTGGGTAAAAAAGATGCTGAAAAGTACCAAGGTTTCTGGGATGAATTTGGTCAAGTATTAAAAGAAGGCCCTGCTGAAGACGCGTCGAATAAAGAGCAAGTTGCTGGTTTATTACGTTTTGCTTCAACTAATGAAGATAACGCTGTACAAAATGTATCACTAGCTTCATATATTGAGCGCATGAAAGAAGGTCAAGACAAGGTTTACTATGTAGTTGCAGATAGCTTTGAAGCCGCTAAAAACAGCCCTCATTTAGAAGTGTTCCGTAAAAAGGGTATCGAAGTATTACTAATGTCTGACCGAATTGATGAATGGTTAGTGAGTCACTTAAATGAATTTGATGGCAAACAGCTACAATCTGTAACTCGTGGTGGTTTAGATTTAGGTGATATGGATGATGCTGAAACTAAAGAAGCGCAAGAGAAACTTGAAAAAGAGTTCGACAGTGTTGTTGTTCGCATTAAAGAGGCGCTTAAAGGCAAAGTGAAAGAAGTTAAATTATCTCAACGTTTGACTGACTCGCCTGCGTGTATTGTTGCCGATGATAATGACATGAGCAGTCAAATGGCAAAACTTATGGCTTCTGTTGGCCAAGAAGTGCCTGACACGCTACCAATCTTTGAAATTAATGGTGAGCATGAGTTAGTGAAGCATGTTGCAGATGAGCAAGACGATGCCATGTTTAACCAATGGGTTGATGTGTTGTTTGAGCAAGCAATGTTAGCAGAGCGAGGCAGTTTAAAAGACCCAGCAAGTTTTGTTGCTCGTTTAAATAAACTGATGTTAAGTCTAACAAAGTAAAGTTTATGTGTAGAAAACAGTAGACTTTAGTCGGAAAAAGGAGCAATTCACTATAAATGGATGCTCCTTTTTTGTATGCTATGCTTGTTTGCTTATAGGCTTACTTGTATAGTGTTTGCCGCGATAAATATAATAGTCAAGAATTATTACATTAGAGTGATCAAATTGCTTTTAATTAAGTAATAGTATCGTTCTAATGTAATTATTTTTACTTATTTTAAATTATTACTTAAAGGTTAGTTTATATGCGTATTGTACTTCTTGGTGCTCCTGGTGCGGGCAAAGGCACACAAGCACAGTTTTTAATGGCTAAATTTGGTATACCTCAAATTTCAACAGGCGACATGTTGCGTGCTGCAATTAAAGCCGGAACTGAATTAGGTAAACAAGCTAAAGCGGTTATGGATGCCGGTCAACTAGTTTCAGATGATCTAATTATAGGTTTAGTAAAAGAACGTATTCTTGAAGATGATTGTAAAGCAGGCTTCTTGCTTGACGGTTTCCCTCGTACAATTCCTCAAGCCGATGCGATGAAAGAAAATGGCGTTAGTGTTGATCATGTGCTTGAGTTTGATGTACCCGATGAAGTGATTGTTGAACGTATGGCTGGTCGCCGTGTACATTCAGGCTCAGGTCGTGTTTATCATCTAGTTTACAATCCACCTAAAGTTGAAGGTAAAGATGATGTTACTGGTGATGACTTATCAATTCGTCCAGACGATGAAGAGTCAACAGTGCGTAAGCGTTTAGCTATTTATCATGAGCAAACTAAACCTCTAGTAGATTTTTACCAAACTGAAGCTAAATCTGGCAATTGTCAGTATTTAACAGTCGATGGTACTCAAGCGGTTGAAGCTGTTAATGTTTTATTAAGTAAGCAATTAGCTTAATTATTACGGCTTATAAAGATTCATATTAATAAAACTCGCTTGTGCGAGTTTTTTGTTTTATAAAAGAAAGCTAATTAAACTATTTAATATAAAAGAATAACAAAGTCACCTATGGATATTAATATCACTATTACCGCCTTTTATGGCAGTTTACTCGCGCTACTTTTTATCGCTTTATCTTTTAATGTTATTCGTTTGCGCTTTAAATTAAAAGTGGGTGTTGGTGATGGAGGAGAAAGGTCGTTAACCAAGGCTATTCGAATACATGGTAATTTTGCTGAATATATGCCTTTAGCGCTTATTCTATTAGCCGGTTATGAGCTTAGTGGTGCAGATAGCCTTTGGTTACATATTTTGGGTAGCGTATTATTTATTAGCAGAGTGTTACATGCTATTGGATTAAGTAAGTCTATCGGCACTTCAAAAGCAAGGGTTTTAGGCACTCTTGCTATGTTTATAGTATTGCTCTTGTTAGCAATAACAAATATTTGTGCATTTATCTGTTAGGGCACTTTAGTACCGCTAAAAAGTTACATCTTTAAGCATGGCAACATGAGGGATATCATCTTCAAGGTACATTTGTGATACTTGTTTAAATCCATGCTTTTGGTAGTAGTTAGCCAAGTGTTCTTGCGCTGAAATTTTTATGTTTTGATTAGGAAAATTTTGTTGGCATAACTTAAGCGCTTCAATCATCAGTTCATGTCCTAAGCCAGCGCCTCTTGCTTGCTCTGCAATTGCTACTCGCCCAATGCTTATATAATTATCATAGCTTTGTCCTTTTGCTAATATACGTAAATAAGCGACAAGTGCGTCATCTTGATACCCTAAAACATGCAGAGTTTCTTTGTCTCTATCTAATTGATTTTTATCTCCATCAAGATCGGGGTAATAACAGGTTTGTTCAACAACAAATACATCGATACGTAATTTTAATAAATCATATAATTGATTAAGAGATAATTCATCAAAGTGTTTAACTTGCCATGCGTTTTTGGAGTTCATTTATGCTCTATATAGTTAATGATTTTAAGTAACCATAATATTTGTGTGCGTCTAAATAGTCACGCATTTCTTTTTTGTAACGAGTAATACAAATGTTAGGGAACTCTTTTTGTATCAATTGGATTAATAAAGCGGGATCAATAAATAGTAAATAACCTAAAGGCAGGTATTTGGGATTAAAGTTACATTGATATATTGTTGCTCTAATTTGACTGGCAGTATAAAAAAATTGTTCACCATAGCGTTTTTGTAACAGGGGTAATAATTTATTACCGTATTTTTTGATGGCTGAAAGCTTGAACATAGCTATTCCTTAGCATGAGGGTATCCCTAAATTTACGATTATTATAGCGTGATATTTTAGGATATCAAGAATAATACCTTGTTCAGATTTCTGAAAATAGTGATTTTAACTATATTTTTCAAAGCTAATTTTATTGGTTTAGAATTTTATACTGGTTTCGGTCGATAAAAAATCCTGCCTCAGTATAAGCTTTGTTTATTGCGCCATGCTCTCTTAGTATTTTTATGCCTTTGTTAATCGCAATAAAAGCAGCTTCTCCTTGAGGGTGTATTTTACTTATAACGAAATGACGAGAATCTTTTAATACTATGGCAACATTTTGAACCGGTATTAAATGAATTTTTTCCATGGTGAAACTTTGATCTGGAGTTGAGTTAAACGGCATTAACATAAAATCAACCCACTGAAGGTTGACCATACGAGTCATGGAAAGCCATGAGTTTTCTTTGGTCAATTCTTTTAAATTAAGGGATTGCAAAGTTTTCCAGTCAGTGCGCCATTTAGGTGTTGATATAGAGGATAATTGTTGTAAATCCTCTAGTGTTTTTACTTTTAGTACTTTTTGATTATAAGGACTAGTATAAATGCCTGCGACGTATTCTCCATTTCTAATGACGGGCTCAGAGATATATAGCTTATCCTCTAATGCTTGAGCATCACTTTTCCAATAGGAGTCAAAGCTAATGAGCAAGTCGCCATTTTGTAACATTTTGGTGTTTCTGAAATTAACTTTTCCAGGAGCATAACTAAACTCGTGGGTGAAACCACCAAGCTTAAGTGCTTGCTGGGCAATAATCATATCGACGACATCACGTCGTATAGTTTCTCCTGAGAAATTTTTAATTGTTAAAACATCTCTTTTATTGACGAAGTTTTGGTAATCTATATATACATCATCACGAATATAAATAAGTATGTCATTTGAACGAGCGCAGGAAACTGTACTAATAGTGGATATTAATAAAAAGGTGAGGAAATAAAAAATCCAACTTAAATTTTTCAATGTGTTGCCGTAAAAAAATATGCATCTATATTAGTTATAACAAGGATGCATATTATTATCAAAAATTTGGCTAAACTTGAAACGCTATTTATTATGTCGCTTTTGTAATACTGACATAACTTCAGCTAAATCAATCTTTTGATCGGCAAGTAAAACTAAGGTGTGATAAAACAAGTCGGCACATTCACCTAGTAAATCTTCCTTGGTTTCAGCGACAGCTGCAAGAGCAACTTCAACGCCTTCTTCACCCACCTTTTGCGCCATTTTGGTTGTGCCGCGAGAGAATAAATGAGCAGTATAACTTTCTTTGGGATCATCATCCTTTCGGCTAGCAATGACTTGTTCAAGTTGGCTTAAAAAATTTTGTTGGGTTAATTTTTGCTCTGGAAAACAAGATTCTGTACCTAGATGGCAACTTGGGCCAATGGGCGAACAAGCAATTAATAGACTATCTTGGTCACAATCGGTAAGTATTTGTTCAACATTTAAAAAATTCCCAGAGGTTTCTCCTTTTACCCAAAGCGCTTGTTTTGAACGACTAAAAAAAGTGGCTCTACCAGAATTTAGCGTAGCAGTTAATGATTCTTGGCTCATGTAACCTTGCATTAATACCGCGCCAGTAGCCGCATGCTGAATAATGGCAGGAATAAGGTTATCCATTTTCTGCCATGCTAATTCATGAATGTTTTCTAGGTTTACTAACATGGTCTTACCTCAATGTTTTGTGATTTTAAATAGGCTTTTAATTCGCTTATCGGGATAATGCCTTTGTGAAAAACAGAGGCCGCTAGTGCGCCATCTACATCGGCTTGTTGATAAACTTGGGCGAAATGCTCCATAGTGCCAGCGCCACCTGAAGCAATTAATGGTACGTTACAAACATCACGAGCTTGTTTTAACTGTTCAATGTCATAACCTTGACGAACACCATCCTGATTCATGCAGTTAAGCACTATTTCACCAGCGCCTAAGCTAACGACTTTTTCTATCCAGTCAAAGGTGGTCCAGCTCGTTTTTTGAGTGCGCTTTTCATCGCCAGTAAATTGATAGACTTGATATTGTCCTTGTCCGTCTTTGGCGTCTTTATTGTAAAAACTATCAATACCGACAACCACACATTGCTGACCAAAATAATCTGCTAGGCGTGAAATGAGTGTTGGATCACGCAGAGCAGGGGAATTGATGCTAATTTTGTCTGCACCCATCATTAATATTTCTTTAGCGTCGGCTTCACTTTTAATGCCGCCAGCGACGCAAAAAGGTATATCAATCACCTCTGCTATGCGGCTAACCCAACTTTTATCAACCACGCGACCATCAGAGCTTGCGGTAATATCATAAAAAACCAGTTCATCAGCACCAGCTTCCGCATATTTTTGTGCTAAGGGAACAATATCACCAATAATTTCATGATTTCTAAACTGTACACCTTTAACGACTTTACCATCGCGTACATCTAAACAAGGTATTATTCTGCGGGCTAACATGGTGAGGTCTCCATTATCGGGCGAACGGCTCTTTCTTCACTAAATTCTAAATAAGGAGTTAATATTAAGTGCTTGGCCAACATGCAATTGCCTCCTCAAGGGTAAATTTACCTTCTAAAAGAGAACGACCTAAAATAACACCGCTAACTCCTGTGCCAATCAATGCTTTAATATCATCTAGGCAACCAATGCCACCAGAAGCTTGCCATTGAATGCTTGGGTATTTTTGACAAAGTTCAATGTAAAGATCAACATTTGAACCTGAAAGCGTACCGTCTTTAGAAATATCAGTACATAGAACATGTTTTATGCCAGCATCGATATACGCATCAAGTAAGTCTTCTAGATTAACACCACTGTCTTCAATCCACCCATGGGTTGGCAGGGTTTTATTGCCTTGCTCGTCAATTTTTATATCTAACGCTAAAACAATCTTTTCACCACCATAGATTTTTAACCACTCAAGCACTAATTCAGGTTGCTTGATAGCTAGTGAACCGATAACTACACGGGTTGTGCCTAAATCAAGCAACTGCTTTATATCGTCTTCACAACGAATACCGCCACCTACTTGGGTGATCATAGTTTCATGGTTTACCACTGTTTTAAGCGTTGATAACTGACGTTTCGTGCTATCTTTTGCGCCATCTAAATCAACAAAGTGCATTACAGTAGCGCCCGATTTTGCATAGGCTTGTTGGCGTTCTTGAACAGTGTACTGGTAACTGGTTTTTTGAGCATAATCGCCTTGAAAAAGACGAACAACTTCGCCGCCAATTAAATCTATCGCTGGGATCATCATAATGCTGTTAATTCCTCAGAGCTTAACTCCAAAAAGTTCTTAATAATTTTACTGCCTAATTCACTTGAACGCTCAGGATGAAATTGACAACCAATAAAGTTTTCTTTGGCAATTACGGCAGAAAATTCACTACCATAATTACATGTCGCGACGGTATATTCACTGACAGGTGCCGCAAAGCTATGAACAAAATAAAAGTAATCGCCAATATTAATCCCTTTAAAAACAGGGTGACTAGCAACTGAAGTCAGTGTATTCCAGCCCATATGCGGTAAACGATTATTTCCAGATTTTAACGGGGTAACATCCGTTGGAATAATATTTAAACATTCAACAGTTTTTCCGTCATTGCCTTCTACAGATGTGGAACACATTAATTGCATACCTAAACAAAAGCCTAATACCGGTTGAGTTAAACTTTGTAAGGTTGTAACTAAGCCTTTTTCGATAATATTTGCCATTGCATGTTTAGCGTTACCAACACCGGGAAAAATAACTTTGTCAGCAGCTTTAATTTGCTCAATATCATCAGTAATAGTGACTGTAAAACCAAGACGTTCTATAGCAAATTTTACCGATGATAAATTAGCGCAGCCAGTATCAACAATGACATTATTCGACTTTGTCATTACTTGCGACATTACAGGGTTCCTTTTGAGCTAGGTAATTCATCACCTTCAACTTTAATGGCTTGACCTAATGCACGGCCAAATACTTTAAATAAACTTTCTACTTGGTGATGACAGTTACCTTTACTAGTGGATAGGTGCAAAGTAATTAGCATGGCATCGGCTAGTGAACGGAAAAAGTGCGAAACCATTTGAGTAGACATAGTGCCGACGTTTTCTGAGGTAAATTCAGCGTCAAACTCAAGCCAAGGACGTCCTGATAAATCGATAGCACATTCTGCACGACACTCATCCATTGGTAAAACAAATCCGAAACGGCCAATACCACGTTTATCGCCTAACGCCTCTTTTAATGCTTGCCCTAAAGCAAGAGCTGTATCTTCAACACTGTGGTGCTCATCTATGTGATAATCGCCACTGACGCTACATTGCAAATTAAAACCGCCGTGGGTGGCAATTTGATCTAACATGTGGTCGAAGAAACCCAAGCCAGTATCAATACTGCTACCACCCGTCTTATCTAAATTAACTGAAATGGTAATATCTGTTTCTTTAGTGGTTCTAGTGACTGTTGCTGTTCGCTCTTTTTCTAAAGGTGCAAGTATTTGCTCGCTAACTTGTGACCAATCAAGGTTGTTACGATCATATTTTATGCCGACAATACCCATGTTTGCAGCTAAACCCATATCAGTTTCTCTGTCACCAATAACATAGGAATTGGTGAAATCTACAAGACCCTTCTGTAAATATTCACTGACTAAACCGAGTTTTGGCTTACGGCAATTACAGTTGTCTTCATCAAAATGTGGGCATAGTAGCGTATCTTGAAATTCTACTCCCTGAGATGAAAAAATTGCCATCATTTTATCATGGGGTAGGTCAAAGTCTTCTTGAGGGAAGCTACTTGTGCCTAAACCGTCTTGGTTTGATACCATAACTAGTTTGAAACCTTTGGCTTGCAGTTTTAGCAGCTCAGCAATAACGTTTGGCTCAAATACCAGTTTTTCTAAGGTATCAAGCTGCTTATCGATCGCAGGCTCCTCAACTAAGGTACCATCACGGTCGATAAATAATATTTTTTGTTGTTTGTTACTCATGATAATACTTCTTTAAGTTGTGTTATTTCTTGTTCATTGCCGATGCTTATGCGTAAACAATTTTCTAGTTGCATTTGTTTAGATTGATCGCGGATTAAAATATTATGACTCACTAATATATCAAAAATTCGCGTTTTCTCCGTTAGGCTTGTACAGCGAAACAAAACAAAATTAGCATCGCTGGCAAATACTTCACTACACCAGCTTTGCTCGCTAAGCCAAGTAGTTAAACTTGCTTTTGTCTTATTACAATTTTGTACTCGCTTAGTCATTTTGTCTAAATCAGCGCTTAGCGCTAAACTTGCAATTTCAGCTACTGGCGCTGAGATTGGGTAAGGTGCGATAACCTTACTGAGTAAGGTAATAATATCTGAGCTAGCTAGAGTGAAACCACACCTAAGCCCAGCAAGGGCAAAGGCTTTTGATAACGTTCTTAGTACAATTACGTTATCATAAACTTCTAGCAGAGAGGTGCTAGTTTGCTCTGGTGAAAACTCTATATAGGCTTCATCTACTACCACGATAGCACTACCTTTAAATAACTCAATGGCTTGAATTATTTGCTCTTTTGGTAGTAGGTTACCTGTAGGATTCCCCGGTGAGCATAAAAATACTACTTTTACTTTGCCTACTTGCTGCTGCAAACCTTCAAGATCAAGTGTGTTATTTGTCAGCGGCACTTTAACAATGCCGGCACCGTGATTTTCTGCGCTAATAGCATACATGCCATAAGTTGGCGGACAAATTAAGATGCTGTCTTGGTAGGCACGACAAAAGCTGCGAATGATTAGCTCTATGCCTTCATCTGCACCACGGGTTGCAAGTATTTGAGTTCGCTCAAGGCCGCAGTAATTGCTATAAGCATTGAGTAAGTTATCAGGTTGGAAATCAGGGTAACGGTTAATGTTTTCGCTACTGACTTGATAATCACCTCTGCCCGGTGCTTCATTGGCATTGAGCCATACTTTATTGCTTCTTTGTTCAGCGCCACCCGAAGCAAAGAGCCTGCGAGCAGATTGATAAGGTACCATGTCAACGAGCTCTGCACGGGCAAGTTTGTTAATTAAATTAGCCATTTACTTGTCTTCCAAGGCCGTATTTTCTAAACAAGAGTCTTCCAAACGAATAGTAACGGCTCTTTGGTGAGCGTCTAACCCTTCAGCATCAGTCAGCTCAATAATACATTCAGATAAATTTGTTAAACCTGTTTTGCTAATCTCTTGTACGGTATATCGACGAGAGAAATCGGCTAGAGATAAGCTTGAAATAACTTTTGAATATCCGTATGTAGGTAAAACATGGTTAGTACCGCTGGCGTAATCACCAGCCGACTCTGGCGTATAAGCACCGACAAAAATAGAGCCTGCATTGCGTAAATCGCTTAATAATTCTTGTGCATTTTCAGTTTGAATAATTAAATGTTCAGGACCATAACGGTTTGACACCTCAACAGCCTGCGCCATGTCATTGGTTAAAATTAATCGTGATTGTTTCAACGCTTGCTCGGCTATTTCACGTCTTGATAATAGCGCAACTTGCGTCTCAAGTTCATCGGCTACTCTGGCGATTAGCTTTTCACTATTGGTCAATAAAATTACTTGGCTATCAGCACCGTGTTCAGCTTGAGATAATAAATCGGCAGCAATGAAAGCGGCATTGGCTTGCTCATCTCCAATGACTAGCACTTCAGAAGGGCCCGCAGGCATATCAATAGCAAAACCAGCAACTTGTTGTGAGAGCTGTTTTTTTGCTTCAGTTACATAACGATTGCCAGGACCGAATACTTTATTAACGGCTGGAATAGTTTTTGTACCATAAGCAAGAGCCGCTATGGCTTGGGCACCACCTATAGTGTATATTTCTGTGATGCCACAAAGCTCTGCTGAAACTAAAATTTCATTGGCTAACTGACCATTTTTATCTGGTGGGCAAACGAGTACAGTACGATTACAGCCTGTAAGTTGCGCAGGTACACCTAGCATCAATACAGTTGATGGAAGTGGCGCGCTGCCTGCAGGAATGTATAAACCAACGCTTTCAATGGCCTCTGTTTTTAAGGTGCAGCGAACCCCCGGACAAGTTTCAACAAAAATATCTTGTGGTGTTTGAGCACTGTGAAAGCGTTTTATTTGTTCATAGGCAGTATTAATCGCATTTAGGCGTTTAGAGCTTAAAGCCAGTTTTGCTTGTTCAATTTGTTCAGCAGTCACCGATAAAGTTGATAAGGCGATACCGTCAAATTGCTCAGTTAAAGAAAACAGTGCCTTATCACCTTGTTTTTGTACTTGCGATAAAATGTTAGCAACTTGTGTTGATAACAAGGCATTATCGGCAATGGCAGGGCGGGCAAGCGCATCTTTTTTTTGCTGCGTTGATATTGTTTGCCAATCAATTATTTGTGTATTCATAATTTTCTCTAAATCTTTACTACATTAACTTCTCAGATCCGCTAAATAATTGAGATTTCAGCAACGTAGACAATGCCGCTGATGTTTCCCTATTTTCATATAATTAGCTGACGCGGATTAGCCCATCATTTTCTCAATTGGCATTACTAAGATTGAGTGACAACCTAAAGCTTTTAAACTTTCCATGGTTTCCCAAAAAAATGTTTCAGTAGCAACTACATGTACCGCAACTAAATCGCTACGACCAGCAAGGGGTAGAATAGTAGGGGTTTCTGTACCCGGCATTAAGGTACTTACTTGCTCAATTTTATCTTTTGGCGCGTGCAACATGATGTACTTACTTTCTTTCGCTTTCATTACGCCGTTAATACGAGGAAGCAGCGTATCTAATATTGCTTGTTTTTCCTCACCTAAAGTTTCAGAGCGTTGAATAAGTGATGCTTTAGAGCGAAATACTTCAGCAACTTCTTTCAAACCATTAGCTTCAAGCGTTGCACCAGTTGACACTAAGTCACAAATACCATCGGCTAAACCAACTCTAGGGGCAACTTCAACAGATCCTTTTAATAAACAAAATTCAACGTTAATGCCATTCTCTTTAGCAAAACGATTTAATAACTGAGGGTAGGTAGTTGCAAAACGTAAACCGTCTAAACACTGTAAACCTGTGTATTCAAATTCTTCGGGCATGGCGATTGAAAAACGACAGTCACCAAAATTTAACGGCGTTGTTTTAATATAATTGTTTTTGCTGCCAATGAGTGCGCGTGATAATTCTTCTTCTTCAAGCGTATTGTCACCAACAATTCCTAAATCACAAACACCATCCATAACAAGGCCTGGAATATCGCTGCTGCGTACTCTCATAATGTCAATTGGCATGTTTTTAACATGGGCAAGTAAACGACGGTCGCTAACATTAAGTTTTAGTCCGCACCCCTTTAATAAAGCTTGAGTGTCGTCACTAAGGCGTCCTGATTTTTGCATCGCTATGCGTAAACGTGGCTCTGAAGTTGTCATTTGCTTGGTTCCTAATTTATAAGTTTTTAATGCTAAAAATATGTATATACAATTTTCAGGGACATAAAATGCGAAAAACCCCCGAAAGATTTAAGGCTCTTTCGGGGGTTTATAAATATATTTCTTAAGTTCAACTCCACGAAAAGGCCATTGCCCATCGCGGTTCTTTTATTTAATATAAATAATAAAAGACCTGAATGGGCAGTTCCATATGATGGTGATGTCGGTTGTTCAGGTTAAAAATCATAATGTGTTAAACTTAATATTATTTGCTGAGTGATTGAATGTTTAATTTTCTATGACGTTAGAGTACTGATAAACTAATTTAGCTTCAAGGAATAAATAACCATTTTTTATGATTATTTGTTATATGGTGTAAACTTAGAGTTATTACTCTTATGGTTTGGATGAGTAAGCGCTTTTGCTTTATCTAATTAAAGGTATTAAAGGTTTTGTTAAAATTGGCGATAAATAGTTATTGTTGTAACTTTAATGTTAATACCAAACGGATAAATAATTTAGTCTGCTTGTTCTAATAATCTACATTTGAGGAATTATGGATATTTTCACTACAGTCTTAACTCGTGTTGTGCCTGTGCCTATTAAACCTGCTAACTTAAAGGTTAAGGCGTTATTGAAAGAGGCGGGTACTGGTAAATTAAAAGAAGATTTAGATCATCTTGAAAATCATGATTATTATTTTAATGGAAAAAATTCTGATAATGAACAAGATAAGCAGGAAGAAAGCAAAGAAAAGGAAAGCTCTGAAGTAAAGCAAGCTGAATCTACTAATGCTGAAAGTAAATTTGCTGATAAAGAGCATTCAGACAATCATCTAGACAATTCAAATAATTCAAACGGCGGTATAACTGAATCAGAAGATGGTGTGAAACATTTAGATCTTTATGTTTAGCCTTTATGTTTGGGTATAAAACAGTATAATCGGCAATTCTTCTAATTTTCCTATTTTATATATTGCCACTTAATGACTTTAGTTGCTCAAGCATTTTCTAATAATGGCGCTTTAGCCAACGCTATTGACGGATTTTCTCCTCGACAAGCGCAAACTGATATGGCGTTAGAAGTGGCTACCGCTATTGAAAAGCAATCATCACTTATTGTTGAAGCAGGCACAGGAACGGGTAAAACCTTTGCTTATTTAATTCCGGCTTTTCTTAGCGTTAAATCCTCTTCAAGTGGGGATGAGCTAAATACCAAAATTATTGTTTCAACGGGAACAAAAAACCTCCAAGAGCAACTTTTTCATAAAGATATCCCTTTAGTTAAAAAAGCCTTAGCCAGTAATGTTCAAGTCGCTTTATTGAAAGGAAGGTCTAACTATTTATGCCGTTATCGTTTAGCACAATATCAAGAAACACGTGGGCAGTTAGACGCTAATACCCTTACTGATTTAGTTAAAGTAAAAACGTGGGCTAATAGCACTCAAAGTGGCGATATTGGTGAGTTGGTTAATGTTACTGAAGATTCAGGCGTATTTCCTTTTATTACCAGTACATTAGATAATTGTTTGGCTAAAGATTGTCCTGTTTACGAACAATGTTATTTAATCAAAGCAAGGCAAAAGGCCTTCGATGCTGATTTAATTGTAGTAAATCATCATTTGTTTTTTGCTGATATGGCACTGAAAGATACGGGTTTTGGTGAGTTAATTCCTAAAGCACAAGTTGTTATTTTTGATGAAGCCCATCAAATAGGTGATATTGCCAGTGATTACTTTGGTGAAGCATTTTCCACCCGCCAACTTGTTGATCTATGTGTTGATGTATTGCAAATTTATCGTAGTAAATTAACGGACGTTAAACAGTTGGGTTTAGCGGCAGAGAAGCTACAAAAAACGTGTCAGGAATTTAGACTGTTATTTAATTACGACCCTGAACGAGGAAATTGGCGAGAAAAATATCACCAGCAACAATTTGTAGAAAAATTTCAGCGATTGAAAGTTGATTTAGATTTTTTATACCAAGTAATAAAGTTGTGTGTTTCTCGCAATGAGGCTATTGATAACTGTTTTGATAGAGCGGTGAATTTACTTTCGCAATATAGTGTCATGGCAAATGTTGATGTTACAGGCATGAGTTTTTGGTACGAAACCACCCCACGTCATGTAGTGTTGCATCTAACGCCATTAAGTGTCGCTGATAAGTTTAGCGCTTATGTGAAAGAATCAGGTGCAGGCTGGATATTTACCTCTGCAACCTTAGCGGTAGATAATAGTTTTGATCATTTTGCGAAACATTTAGGTTTGCATGGTGCTAGTCAGTTGTTATTAGAAAGTCCGTTTGACTATCAACAACAATCTCAGTTAATCGTTCCGCGCTACTTACCTGAAGCTAATGATAAAAATCGTGCACAGCATCTAGCACAATTAGCAATACCGTTAATTGCGGCCAGTAAAGGTGCCTGCTTTATGTTGTTTACTAGTTATCGTGTTATGCATAAAGTGGCAGAATTTTTAGCTGACGATATTGATAATCCTTTATTAGTACAAGGTCAAATGGCAAAACGAATTTTGTTAGAAAAGTTTGTTGAGAATGACAATGCCGTATTGCTTGCTACGGCAAGTTTCTGGGAGGGTATTGATGTTAGAGGCGATAAGCTAACTTGTGTTATTATTGACAAATTACCCTTTGCCTCACCGGATGATCCTTTGCTGCAAGCACGTTGTGAAGATGTTAGGCGACAAGGGGGAGATGCATTTTCACAAATACAACTTCCGCAAGCTGTAATCTCATTAAAGCAAGGTGTTGGTCGACTTATTCGTGATGTTAGTGATCGCGGTGTTATGGTGATTTGTGATAATCGTTTAGTCAATCGTCCCTACGGGCAAACTTTCTTGAAGAGCTTGCCCGAGATGAAACGTAGTAGAGATTTAACACAAGCAGCAGCCTTTCTAGAAGGTATTAGCTAGAAAAATTATAATTTAAGGAATGATAAGTGAATTATTTGGCCATAGACGCCTCAACAGAAGCTTGCTCAGTCGCATTACAAGTTAACGGTAAGCTTTATACTCGTTATGATTTATGTCCACAATCCCATAGTTTGCAATTATTGCCTATGGTGGATGAATTGCTAAAAGAGGCTGACATAAAATTATCACAATGTGATGGTTTAATTTTTGGTCGTGGCCCTGGTAGTTTTACCGGGGTACGTATTGGTGTTGGTGTTGCTCAAGGTTTAGCTTTTGCTGCAGACATACCCGTTGTTGGCGTTTCAAGTTTGCAAGCCATGGCTCAATTGGCTTTTATCAAGTATCAACAAACCAAAGTTTTTGCTGCTATTGATGCACGCATGGGCGAAGTTTATAACGGTTATTTCATTCTTGATGAAAATAATATTATGCAAGAGCAAATCCTTGCAGACCAAAATGGTGAAGCCGTAACTGCGCCTGAGCTAATTAGCTCGCGTTTAACTGATGTTATTACCTTGCCTGTTTACGGCGTTGGTACGGGTTGGGATGCTTATAACGAACAGTTATCTTCACTTAAAAGCAATAACGGTACGCCAGATATATTATTTCCTAGCGCTGAAGCTATGTTAGTCATTGGTAAAGCAGCGCTTGATCGAGGTGAAGGCGTAAGTGCTGAAGATGCTCAACCTGTTTATGTACGTGATACTGTATCATGGCAAAAACTGCCAGGGCGTTAATCATCTGTTTAGAAATGACCTAAGCAGGAATTGCCTATGAATAAATTGTTTGCTAAATTGAGCCTATGAATATTTCTAGCTCCGTTGGTCAAACCGCTATGTTTGGGCAGCTACCAACTTCAAATGTCAGTAATAAACTCAATACGCCGATTAAAGACTCGGTGCGTGCGGTTGTTTCTGAGACTGAACAAGAGCAAGCATCAAATAAACAAGTTACCCCAAGCATTGTTATTGATGAACAGGCTATTGCACTGTTTGAACAGAGCAAAGCTTCTCTTTCATCAAATGCACAGTCAAGTAATGGCAGCGTTTTTTCAGCAAATCAAGATCAGCCATCGGCAAAAAATGAAACGGCTGTTGCCAGTTATCAAGCGGTAGGTAATTTAGCTCAACGTGAATCTGTACAAAAGTTGCTTGGTGTTGATTTATTTGCATAGCTGCTTTGTTTAAGTTGATTTTCTTAGGCCGCTTGTTTTAGAGTGAATTATTTAGCCCTAATTGCTTAGTAAAGGCAAACTGGGCAAGAAAATTATAATAGCTTCTATTTTTCATCTTTATAAATCGAGTACTAATGTCTTTTCTTTCATCTAATAATAAAGGCCAAGAGTCATCAAGCTTTTGGAAAAAGTATCATTTTTTTATCTTACTTTTTTCCGCCATACTAATTAAACAATTACCTTTGGTTTCTATCCCATTTAATTGGTTAGAAAGTTATTTTCATGAAGTTAGTCATGGTATTGCTGCTATTTTAACGGGTGGTAATGTATTGCGTATTCAGTTGTTTGCTAATGGTGCTGGATTATGCACCACCCAAGGTGGTATTGGTTTTATCATAACTTTTGCCGGTTATGCTGGGGCAACGCTTTGGGGATGGGGAATTTATAAATTAGCGAGTGCCCATCAAAAAGTCGCACAAGTCTTTTCAGTATTGATATTTATATTACTAGTTAGCTCTATTGTTTTTTGGGGGCGAGATTTATTAACTTGGTTTATTTTAGGCGTGTTAGCGGCATTATTTTTACTAACCATTAAATTACAAAAAATCCATTACCTACAGCGACTCATGCAATTGTTTGGCTTGTTAATTTTATTAAATAGCTTATCTAGTCCATCTTATCTACTTGATGGTCGTCATTTAGGTGATGGTGCTGCATTAGCCTCTATGACTTTTATTCCTGAAATTATCTGGATAGCGATTTGGTTTTTAATTGCATTATTTGCTTTGTATTCCCTTTATAAAACAGCTAAAAAATAAGGATACTCTTTATGTTTGAAGACAACTCTGTCAAAGAAGTTAACTATACTCTTGAAACTATGTCTTTACAGGGGCTGGTTTGTGGCAGTGAAGAAAATAAGGATAACATAGTTTTATGCTTACATGGCTGGCTTGATAATGCCGCTAGTTTTGTACCCTTAATGCCTTATTTTCAGCAGAACTTACCCGAAAAATACATTGTTGCTATTGATTGGCCAGGACATGGAAATTCAAGCCATAAAAGTCTTGATGCTCATTATCATTTTATTGATTGGGTTTATGACTTATTACAATTATTTGAGTTAAATCAATGGCAACAAGTTGATATTGTTGCTCACTCAATGGGAGGGATGGTTGCCAGTGCTTTTGCTGCGGCTTTTCCAGAGAAAGTAAAATCATTGACGTTAATTGATTCTATTGGCTTTGTGAGTTCAGAGGCTGAGCAAACTACAAAGCAACTTCGCGATGGTATGTTGAGTCGCTTTAAGAGCAGTACGATAAATAATAAACAGATAGGTGTTAAGAAAAAAAATTATCATGCCAGTATAGATTCAGCAGTTAAAGCGCGAGTTAATGTTTCAGATCTTAATTATGACCATGCTAAATTAATTGTTGAACGCGGCATCATAAAAGAAGCGCAAGGTTATCGTTGGCGCAGCGATGCACGTTTACGTAATACTTCTCCTTATCGTTTAACCTTAAAACAAGCACAACAGTTTATTCGCGATATAAAATGTCCTGTGCAACTCGTTTATGGTAGTGACGGCATGGATATGGTTAGCTCAGGAATAAAGGTTTTTGGTTCTTTATTTGAGGAATTCTCAAGTTTTGAGCTTGTGGGGGGGCATCATGTTCATATGGAACAACCACAAAAGACTGTTGAGTTAGTTAAACATTTTTTAGCTGAATAATGAAGTTTTGTCAATTATTCAAACAACTGTTTAAAATTAACTGGTAGTATCAGTGGAAATTTGATAAAACAGTGGCAGAATTAAACGCTTCGAAAAATGAAGTGATAAGTATAAATAGTTGTTAAAAATATAAACGAGGAAGGTATTGTGGAAAAAATCTGGCTAGAAAAAAGTTATCCCCCTGGAGTTCCATTTGATATAAATCCTGATAAATACCCCTCATTAGTGGCAATGTTTAATAAGTATTCTTCTCAGTATAGTGACAGAACTGCTTTTATTAATATGGGAGCAGAAATTACCTATGCAGAACTAGCAGAACAAGCAACGGCTTTTGCTGCGTACTTGCAAAAAGACTTAGGCCTTAAAAAAGGCGATAAGTTTGCCATTATGGTGCCCAATACTTTGCAATACCCTATTGCCTTGTTTGGTGCACTGCTAGCGGGTTTAACTGTGGTAAATGTTAATCCTTTATATACCGCGCGTGAATTGGAACATCAGCTTAAAGATTCTGGCGCTAAAGCAATGTTAATCATTGAAAATTTCGCGAAAACGTTAGAAAAAATTATTACTAAAACGCCTATTGAACATGTCATTATGACCTCTTTAGGTGATCGCCTTGGTTTGGTTAAAGGTGCAATTGTTAATGCGGTAGTTAAGCACGTTAAGAAAATGGTACCTGCATTTAATTTACCTGATGCCATACGCTTTAATACCGCGTTAGCAAAGGGGAAGAAATTGGATTTTACATCTGTTGAACTGTGTGGAGATGATTTAGCTTTTCTACAATATACGGGTGGCACAACAGGTTTATCAAAAGGCGCAATGTTAACGCATCGAAATATGGTCGCTAATTTAGAACAAGCAAAAGCAGCGATAAAACCTCTACTTGCAGATGATGGTGAACTGGTTGTAACGGCTCTCCCGCTTTATCATATCTTTGCTTTAACGGCGAACTGTTTAACTTTTATTACGTTAGGTGGCACTAATTTACTGATCACCAATCCACGAGATATGCCAGCGTTTGTTAAAGAGCTAGGGAAGTATACTTTTACGGCTATTACAGGAGTTAATACTTTATTTAATGGTTTATTAAATACACCTGATTTTAAAGATATAGATTTTTCAAGTCTTAAAATGTCTTTAGGTGGTGGTATGGCAGTTCAGCGGCCTGTAGCAGAGCGTTGGGAAAAAGTAACAGGTTCTCGGTTACTCGAAGGTTATGGCTTAACAGAGTGTGCGCCTATGGTATCGTTAAGTCCTTATAACCAAGAAAGTTATAACGGTACTATTGGCTTACCTGCGCCATCAACCGATATTAAAATAATGCTAGAAGATGGCACTGAAGCGCCGTTGGGTGAACCGGGTGAAATGTGGGTTAAAGGGCCACAGGTAATGAAAGGATATTATAATCGTGAAGATGCAACCGCTGAAATTCTAAAAGATGGTTGGTTGGCAACAGGTGATATTGCTTTTATGGATGAGCAAGGTTTCTTTAAAATTGTTGATCGCAAGAAAGATATGATCATTGTTTCAGGTTTCAACGTTTTCCCTAATGAAATTGAAGAAGTGGTGATGATGCATGAAGGTGTTGTTGAAGCGGCAGCAATTGGTGTTCCTCATGATGCTAGTGGTGAGATGGTTAAAATATTCGTAGTGACCAAACAAGATGATTTAGATGAAGCCTCACTGATCAAACATTGTCGCGAAAACTTAACCAACTATAAAGTACCTAAGTTGGTGGAATTTCGAGATGAACTGCCTAAAACTAATGTCGGTAAAATATTAAGAAGAGAGTTGAGATAAAAGATTAAAGTTAAGTTACTAGTAACTACTAGTAGTTACTAGTAACTAGCTAGTTCAATAGTTTCGAAGACAATAGTTGGGCATGTGCTGTCTTCGAAACTCGTAACCTTTCTTGCTCGAACCTTACTTATTGTGCCTTAATCGTTTGCCCATTCTGCTCTAAACTGTCATCAGACATCAAATAAACATAAAGTGGCATAATGTCTGCCGGTGTAGCTAATTCATTTTTATCTTCTGCAGGATAAGCACTAGCACGCATACCTGTGTTAGTGGCTCCTGGGTTAATAGCATTAGTTCGTAAATTTGAATTTTCAAACTCGTCAGCGATAACTTGCATCATTCCTTCGGTGGCAAATTTAGAAATGCTATATGCCCCCCAGTAAGCTCGCCCTTTATTACCAACACCAGAAGAAGTAAATACTAATGAGGCATTTGGGGCTAGTTGCAAAGTTGGAATAAGCGCTTGTGCTAACAAATACTGAGCATTGACATTAACTTTCATTACATCGTTAAATATTTGCTCATGAATTTGAGTAAAAGGCGTTAACTCTCCTAACATAGAAGCATTAAGCAAAGCGCCATCTAATTTACCAAATTGGCTGGCAATAGTTGCTGACATATCAATATAGTTTTGTTTGGTCGCACCTTTTAAATCTAATGGAATAATAGCCGGTTCAGCTAAACCAAGAGATATTATTTCATCATAAACAGTTTCAAGTTTACTCACTGTTTTACCTAGTAAAATAACGGTTGCCCCTAGTTTTGCATAAGTTAAGGCTGCTTCTTTACCTATGCCAGCCCCTGCTCCGGTAACAAGTATTATTTTATTATTTAAGCTTTTATCTTTAATAGTGTATTCAAACATTTTATATCTTAATGATTTTTCATAAACGAATAACAACTATTTTACTTATATTTATTTCTAATAACGAGAAAAAAATTACCTAAAATGTAAAAAACAACTGGAACATTGTTAGCGCTTGCGTTAAGTTTGTTAACTGGTCTAACTAGTTGGTTTGATGTCTACTTCGAATATGAAGTAAACAAAGCAATAATAAATCGCATTATACTTATTAAAAAAAATAGAAATAGAATAGACACTGGGGAGAGAAAATGAAAAAGTTAGTTCTTAGTCTCGCTATTATCAGCGCACTTGGTTTAAGTGGTTGTGGTAGTGAAACCATCGAAGATGTAAAAAAAGATGTTGCTGAAAATGGCACACCAATCGTAGCTTCAGCAAGGGTTGTATTTGACCCTTCTAATGGGGTTTTATCCGTACCTAATGATTTACTATTTACAGACACTCTAGATGGTACATTGAATATTCCAGTAAGTGATCCAACAGATTCTTCTGATCCACTTGTTGCGGTAAATGCATTAGATGGTTGGTCTACATCTAACCCGTTCGTTCTTGATATTGAATTTCCTGCTGGTACATCACTTGACGGTAATTCTGTCTTTAGCCCCGCTTCAGTCAAAATATTTGAAACATTAATGGGCGGAGACCCTGGTTGTGAAGAAGTTCCTCGTGGTGCTGCTTGTACTGTTGTTGGTGAATTAACCTTTGGTGTTGATTTTGTTACTCAAGCATCGGGCAATAGTGTTGCGGTTGTTCCTCTAAAACCTCTTAAAGGTAAAACGAGTTATATTTTAGCGTTAACTAATAATTTAATGGACAGTAATGGTAAAGCCGTTGCTGGTTCTATTACTTATGATTTAGTTCGCCAGGATATTACTACTCACCCATTAGCAACTGATGCACAAATAGGTTTGCAAGGTGTTATCAATAGTTATGAATCGGCAATTGCTGCTGCTGGTGCAGACAAAGATGCGCTAATCTACACGATGGCATTTACTACGCAGTCAACTGTTGATGTGCTAGCTACGTCTAAAGCATTGATGGCTAATAATGTACCAGCGATGCTTGAGAATGCGATGAATGGCATTCCTACTATTGGTGTTCAAGATACCGGAATGTCGGTTGCTGATATTTTAAATGCTGACCCTGAAAATCCTCAAATACCTCCATCGTTAGTGCCCTTATATTCTACAGCTAACTTCATGCAAGGTATCATTACCTTACCTTATTATTTAGGTGTTCCTTCAGCTACAAATCCTATGGCGCCGGTTAATGATTGGTGGAAAAGTTTATGTGATTCTGGCGCAATGTTAGCTGGCTTTGTTGCTGGTGGCGGTACGCTTCCAGAGGGGCCATTGTCAGTCGAAGATGGTACCTGTATGGCTGTTTCAGAAGCCGCAGGTCTAGCCGCCCCAGGTTTACGTGATGTTAGTTCAGTATTTCCTCTTGATGTCGACCGTCATTTAACTAAATTTAGTCCTGTTCCTAAAGCTAATGCTAATATGGACGTTTTTGTGCAAATGACTACTCCAGATGTTGCTGTTGCCAATGCAGTTCGAGCTGGCTTAGGTTTACCTGCCAATTTAGTTGAACCGATAAATGGTTGGCCAGTGGTTATATTGCAGCATGGTATTACCTCTAAGAAAGAAGATATGTTAGGCATTACCGGAATTCTTTCAATGTATGGTTTAGCGACAGTTGCAATTAATCATCCGTTACATGGCGATCCTGATGTGTTTGGTGGTTTATTAAACGGTGGTAGCCGTGGTTTTGATTTAACAGGCGATGGCGTTGATGAAATTAATGCATCAACCGTTTCTGCTACTCACTACATGAACTTAGCTAGTTTGTTGACTACGCGTGATAACTTACGTCAGTCAACCTCTGATTTAGTCGGTTTACGCTTAGGCTTGAATTTCTTAGGTGGCTTTCATGCTGAAGGTAATCCAATAAAAGTTGATAGAACAAATGTACACTTTTTAGGTCATTCTTTAGGTGCTATTACGGGTATTAATTTTATTGCTTTAACCAATACTGCACTTGATCCGCAAGTAGATCCATTATTTGCTGTTAATACTAACTCTTTAGCTATGCCGGGTGTTATGGTAGCTAACTTCTTAATGGAGTCTGGGGCATTTGGTGATGTGATTAAGTCAAACTTAACTTATGCCGCTTCTGAAGACTTCCAAGGTTATGTCGCGCAAGTTCATCAAAGTGAAACACCACCTACCGAAGCAGAGCTAGTTGGTTACTACCTTGATTTCTACGCTTTATTAACACCAGAACAGCAAGGAGCGCTTAACGGTACTTTTGCTCAGTTTGCTTTTGCAGCACAAACAGTAACTGATTCAGGTGATCCTGCCAACTATGCTGCTATGATGGCTGCGACTAATACCCCTACTCATTTAATTGAAGTGATTGGTAATGGTAGTGATAATTTACCAGACCAAGTAATTCCTAATTCAGTTTCTAGTACGCCATTTGGTGGTACTGAAGGCGCTATTGGTTTATTAGGTTTAAGTGGTATTTCTGAAACGACTCAAGATGCAGAAAACCCTATATCTGGTGCAGTACGCTATTTATTTGGTCATCATGGTTCAATTTTAGATCCAAGTGCAAAACCTGAGGCGCCTGATGCAATAATGACAGGTGCAGCAACAACTGAAATGCAAAGCCAAGTAGCTAATTTCTTTAGCACCGGTGGTCACCTTATTTCAGTGCAAAATGGTGATGTTGTTCATTAATTAGTCACCACTCAAATGCGAAGGCCTTTAGTTTATAACTAAGGGCCTTTTTTTTGTCGGCTTATTAATATCATAAAATTATATTCTGGTTGACCAGATATATACTAAATAGTAATAAAATCATGAGGTTTGATAGTTATTTAGCCTTAATAATATTATTGGTTTTGCTATTCTTAATAGAATTACAATAACTGGACGGATGAGCAAAATGAACAATAAAAATAAATGCCTCTTGAGTATTGCTTTACTCATAGGATTAACCGCTTGCGATAGTGATGATAGCAAAGGAATAGTATCAACGCCGGCGACAACGCCTCCTCCCCCCGTACCGACATTAGTGGCCTTCGATAGCGATGGTACACTTAGTGCCAATATACGTCGTACTAGTTATGGGGTGCCTCATATAACCGGTGATAATTTGCAAAGTGTTTCTTTTGGCTCAGGCTATGCTTATGCTCAAGATAATATTTGTATCTTAGCGGATCAAGTGCTCAAAGTGCGTAGTGAGCGATCTAAATATTTTGGCCCAGATAAAGTATTAGGCTCAGGAGACTCTGGTAATATTTTGTCTGATTTTGGTCATCATGCTTTAGGTGTTATGACTTCTGCAAAAGCGATGTATCCAAATTTTTCTGATAATACCCGTGCGATTCTTGAAGGGTATGTAGCAGGTTACAATAAATACTTAAATGATACCGGTGTTGAAAATTTAGCGCCTCAATGTGCTGGTCAATCATGGGTTAAGCCTATCACTGCCATAGATATGGCTGCTTATATGTTTGCTACCTCGCAATATGCTAGCGGCGCTAATTCTACTTTTATGCAGCTTGCCTTTTTAGCCAACCCTGGTGATGCAACCGAATATTTACCTTATGTTGGTGCTAGAGCTAAAGGAGCACCTGCTCAGCAAGATAATGAAATTATTGCAAATTTAGAGTCTGTAGCGGCTACCTTTGGTAGTACTGATATGGATTTAGGTGATTTAGGCTCGAATGGTTGGGGTATTGGTAAAGATAAAACTGAAAATGGTAAAGGTATTGTACTCGCTAATCCCCACTTTCCGCATACTGGGCATTTAAAATTCTATCAGTCACATATTACCATTCCAGGTGTTATGGATGTTATGGGCGGGGCTTTGCAAGGCTTTCCAGTGCATAATATTGGCTTTAATCAAAATCTAGGCTGGACTCATACTGTTTCTAAGTCACGTCGATTTGTTACTTATCAATTGAGTTTAGAAGACAATAACAATCAACAATATAGTGTTGATGGTGAAACTCGTGATATAGAGAAAAAGACTTACTATGTTGAAGTTAATGCGGGTGGCGGACAATCCGTTATTTTGTCAAAAGATTATTTTTACTCTCACCATGGTTTAATTATTGAAACACCACCCAGTAATGGTATGGGCTGGTCAGCTAGCAATGCATTTACGCTACGTGATTCTGCTAGTGAAAATAAGGACATGGTTGATCATTGGTTAGCAATGAACTTGGCGACCAATCTTGATGAATTTCAACAAGCGTTCAAAGATTTTGATGGCATTCCTTGGGTAAATACCATGTACGCTGATGATCAAGGTAATGCTTTTTACATCGATAAGTCTCGCGTATTAAATCTAAATGACACCGCTCTTAGTTTAATGAGAACCGATCCTGTATTGGTAGGAACTCGCCAAGCAGTTGGCTTTGACATTCTCCCTGGCAACACTGCACTATTTGAACCTAATGGCTTGAATAGTTATGAGCAAGCACCTAAATTGCTAAATAGTGACTATGTGCAAAACTCTAACGATCCTTATTGGTTCACTAACCCAACGTCACCGTTATCAGGTTATTCAATTTTATACGGTGATGATTTCAGCCAGTTGTCATTAAGAACTCGTATGGGGCTGAAAATGTTAGCGGATAGTGCTGGTGATGATGACAAGTTTAATGCTGAAGAAGTTGAGTCTGCTTTATTAAGTAATCGTGCTTATTTAGCTGAAGCGGTTGTTGATGCATTAGTAACACAATGTCAGGCTCAAGGTAGTACATTAGTCATGTTAGATGGGGGCATGAGTGTTGATGTTTCTGCGGGGTGTGCAGTGCTTGCTGATTGGGATAAACGCTTTGACAAAGTTAGCAGTGGCGCGCACTTATTTAGAGAGTTTGCCTATAAATTTAATAGCGCAAGTCAATTCACGGTTGCTTTCGATCCTGACATGGCAGCAGCAACACCCAATACATTAATTAATGATGGATCAGCATTAAAAGCTTTAGCCGCAGCAATTAAAAATGTTGAAGCTTCTGGTTTTGCTCTTGATGCAACCATAGCCGATATTCAGTTTACTGAAAAAACCATGGCTGATGGCAGTGCTAGCGGTACTAAATTTCCATGGGCAGGAAGCAAGCATCACGAGGGTGGCTTTAATGTGTTCTCTTCAGCAAAATCAGATGATACATTATTTCCAATACACCAATATAGTCCCGTACTTGATGTGGAAACCGCAACCCCTTTGCGCTCAGGTTTAACTACTGATGGTTATCATATTAATTATGGTTCAAGTTGGATGTTTGTTGTTAACTTTACTGATAATGGTCCTAGCGCACGAGGTTTACTTAGTTATTCTCAGTCATCTAATACTGACTCAGAGCATATAGATGATCAAAATCGTCTCTATTCAGATACGACGGCTTTGAGGCCTTTGTTGTTTAGTGAAGCGGATATAAGCGCTAATATTATAAGTGAGATGGATGTTAGCTCTAATTAATTAACAGAGTTCAACAGAGCCTCATTGCAATTTAAATATTGCTTGTTGAATGAATCAGCTCTCAGTTAACTACTGAGGGCTTTTTTTTGTTCTTTTCATCCCCATATTCTCATATAACATTGTCAACTTGATATGATAATTAAAAATAGCGTAAAACGCTCAGGAGAGAAGCTTGGAATTTTTATACGAATATGGTCTGTTTTTAGCAAAAACAATAACCTTTGTATTGGCTGTTATTGCCATTATTGCTGTCATTGCTGCCTCGGCAATAAAACAAAAGCATAAAAAAGGTGATCTCGATATTACTGATTTATCAGAGCAATTTGAAGAAGTAGAGCAAGACATCATTCATGCTTTACTAACCAAAGACGAATTAAAGCACAAAGAAAAACAAGACAAGAAACACGCTAAAGAAAAAGCAAAAGCGATAAAAGAAAAAGCAAAGAAAAAAGCAAAATCTTCAGATACCGAACAGGGCAGTGAACAAGACAGTGATAACAAAGCACGTGTTTTTGTTGTTGACTTTAAAGGTAGTATAGATGCTAAAGAAGTCACTTCGTTACGTGAAGAAGTGACTGCTATTTTATCAGTTGCTAATAAAAAGGATGAAGTGTTTGTTAGGCTAGAAAGTGGTGGTGGCATGGTGCACGGTTATGGTTTAGCCTCATCACAACTTGATAGAATTCGTCAACATGAAATTCCGTTAACGGTTTCAGTCGATAAAGTTGCTGCATCAGGTGGTTATATGATGGCCTGTGTTGCTAACAATATTATTGCAGCACCTTTTGCTATTCTTGGCTCTATTGGTGTTATTGCGCAATTACCTAATTTTAATAAACTATTAAAGAAAAATGATATAGATTTTGAACAATTTACCGCAGGTGAATTTAAACGCACTGTGACTATGTTTGGTGAAAATACCGAAAAAGGTAAAGAAAAATTCATTGAAGAGCTTGAAGAAACGCATGTGTTATTTAAAGATTTTGTTAGTGAACACAGACCAAGCTTAGATTTAGATAAAGTAGCAACGGGTGAACATTGGTTTGGCACTAAGGCACTTGAACTTGGCCTAATTGATACTATTCAAACCAGCGATGATTATTTACAAAAGCTGAGTAAAAGTCATAAAGTTGTGGCAATTAAGTATGAAGTTAAAAAAGGTTTAGCAGAAAAGTTTGCTAAAGCAGCATCACTTTCAGTTGAGGGTGTGTTAGGTAAATTAATGCAGAAAAACCGTATATTTCCAAGCTAAATTTAATTAACTTGGCCTTCCCTAAATATAGCCTAAGCCTGTAAGGAATTGAATCCTTACAGGCTTATCGAATTTACTACTCGTCTTTTAAATGATGAAAATCTATCTCTTCAATTTTACTGCCAGCGTGTTCATCTAAAAACATTTCATTATCAAACTGTCCTTCAGATTTAGCGACAATAATACCAACCATGCTATCACCAGTAACGTTAACTGCGGTTCGTGTCATATCAAGTAATCTATCAACACCAATAATTAATGCTATGCCTTCAACAGGTAAGCCAACTTGCTCTAGCACCATGGCTAACATGATCAAGCCTACGCCAGGAACACCTGCGGTGCCGATAGAAGCGAGTGTTGCCGTTAATACCACGGTAACATAATCTGCTAATGTTAAGTCTTGACTAAATACTTGGGCAATAAATACTGTTGCAACCCCTTGCATAATTGCCGTTCCGTCCATGTTAATGGTGGCGCCCAAAGGTACAGTAAATGAAGCAATTGAGTTTTTAACGCCCATTTTTTTGGTGGCTGTTTCTAACGTAACGGGAATAGTGGCGTTTGAGCTTGCTGTTGAAAAGGCGAAAATAGCAGCATCACGCATTTTTTTTAAGAAAATAACAGGGTTTAAACCAGTCAATAGTTTAAGTATTAGTGGGTAGGTAATCGTCGCATGGCCAATCAATACGAACAGTACAACTAAAAAGTAAATAATTAAATTGCCAAACGTTTCAATTGATACCGTGGTAAACAAGGTTGCTAATAATGCAAACACGCCATACGGAGCAAGGTTCATTAAAATAGCGACCAAACGCATAATAACTTCACTTAAATCTTCAAAAAGAGAAGCAACTCTTTCGCCTGCTTTACCTGATAACGCAATGGCAATACCAAATAACAAAGCAAAAATAATAATCTGCAGCATTCTTCCTTGGGCAAATGATTCAAATGGGTTGGTAGGAAACATTTGAATAATAACTTGTGCTAATGATGGCGCTTCTCTGCCACTAAAACTAGTACTAGCGGTCATGCCAACACCTTCACCAGGACCAACAATAATAGCAATGAAAATAGCAAAGCTTATCGCTATTGCTGTTGTTACTAGGTATAAGCCTATAGCTTTACCACCAATTCTGCCAAGCTTGGTAGTGTCTTGTAACGAACAAACACCGCAAACAAGTGAAACAAACACTAAAGGAACAACCAGCATGCGCAAACTAGCCATGAAAATTTGGCCTATTATTTCTAGTAAACCATTAACTAAAAAGTTCTGAAGTGATAGTTCGAAAAGAAATAAGTTCAATACTAAATCACGGCCATTAGGCATTAACCATTGTAAAAAAGAACCTAGGGCTATTCCAGAAATCATGCCGATAACAATTCGGGTAGTTAAACTGCTTTTTTTGGGTGTTTCTGGTGAGGTATTTGTGGTCATAGTTGGAATTTAATAACTTTTATAATTGTAGTTATGATTAGCCTAACAATAAATTGAGGGATTAAAAACCACTTTGTAACTTAGGTTTTAATAAATATATTCTGCATTGCATGACTTTTTTTGCATTTGGTAGTACCTTTTTGTTATTTATCAGTTAATATGATTGATAAAGATTAATGTAGATTAATAAAAAGATAATAGGGATTCCTTTATGCAGCTACTTCAACGTTTAAGTTTTATTGTGTTACTAATGAGTTTAGTGGCATGTGGTGGTGGTGATGGTGATCTAACTGGTGGTGGCGGTGGTGAAGAACCCGATGTTATCACTTTATCATTAGTTAAATCAGATGGTGACTTATCAGGCGATAATGACATCACTATAAGTGCCACTGTTATGCAAGGCTCTACTCCTGTATCGGGTCAGTTAGTAACTTTTGCTTTAACAGGGGATACTGAAACTAGGGCTACATTATCATCAAACTCTAAGGCGACTGAAAGCGATGGTGTTGCTACTATTATTGTTCAGGCCACTGCTCTTACAGGCGGAGTAGAAGTGACCGCCACAGTCACAGATGTTGACCCCGATGTTTTAAGTTTTAATAGCACAGGAGGAGGGATTGTTGTTGAACCTCCAGAAGGTCCTGTGGCTGATAGTATCAGTTTATTTGCTAGCTCTCAGCAACTTGCTTCAAGTGGCGCTCAAGAAATAGAGCTTATCGCTGTTGTTAAGGATGCTAACAATAACTTACTCGCCGATGTGAATGTTAGTTTTACCGCAGACTCAGGTGCCATCGAACAAGTTAAAACACTTACTGGCAATGATGGTAAAGCCACGGTTAAATTAAAAACGGAAAGTGAGAATGCTAACCGTATAATTACAACGACTGCCACAAGTGGTAGTGCTTCAGATTCACTTGAGATTCAAGTCGTCGGCACCACTGTTACCTTAACTGGTTCTTCTTCTTTAGCTATTAATGACACTAATAACTTTATCGTTAAGGTGCTTGATTCTGATGGCGAAGGTATTGCCCTAACAACCGTTACATTATCTTTAACCAATGAGTCAACAGAGACTCCTGCCGGTGATGTTGCTGCGATTACATTACCTGAGTCAATAGTGACAGACCATACAGGCCAAGCAACGGTTGTTGTTACAGGTACAACGGGTGGAACCAATACAATCATAGCCTCAGCCCTAGGGGCGAATGCGGGCCAGAAAGTGGCCGTTCAAGCAGATTCTTTTTTGTTTACCAGTTTTACCGATGGTACTACTACCGTTAACCCTTCTGATGGCAGTGATTTACCCGATGTTGAGCTTGCTCCCACACAAGCGAGTGTGACCCTCACTTGGTTACGTTCAGGTGTTGCGGTAGCCGATGGCACTAACATTAGTTTTACTACAACCCGTGGTACGTTAACAGCTAGCTCAGCAACAACCGTTGATGGTATGGTTACGGCA
>Ga0209184_1000220_pt1 | contig 73211 bp, 74 predicted proteins | sample EN8Hudsemesocosm_2_FD_184627 | JGI IMG/M metagenome (GOLD analysis project Ga0209184, IMG submission 184627) | Methane-oxidizing microbial communities from mesocosms in the Hudson Canyon - EN8C Hudson Canyon (SPAdes) (version 2) | ecosystem: Environmental > Aquatic > Marine > Cold seeps | place... | reverse complement strand
TCTCCTCAAACAGCAACTGCATTTTATCTTAAGGTGATTCGTAGTTGACTACATTTTGCTCAATTATTGGTGCTTCTCCAAAGATAATAGCGCATCTCTCTAGTATAAAAATGGTATTATAGGAAATATTTTTAAATCGCCTGTATGAAGGGTGAGAGCCAAGTCTAGATGTCTTTGTGTGTCGCTTGGAAAACAATGTTTTAATTGAATAGGATTAATGAAATGGCTGCAAGTGACTTTTCGCAGGAAGCGGAATCAAAAGGGTTAGCGTGGTTTTTAGGCATACTGTGTGCACTTTGCGTTATTGTTATTATCGTACTTGGGGGTTACTGGAGTATTGAGCCTAGATCGTTTGATGTGGTTGAAGAAGCAAGGATTCGTCAAGAATTAGATCATGTGAATGATTTGCCTGTTGGTTATGTTTATGCCAATACATTAGCGCATATTGCGGAAACATTATTGTATAAACCGGGTGGCTATCTAACTAATGATGTCGGTGTTCCGGGCTTGTTATTGGATAATATTCCAAGCTGGGAATATGGTGTATTAGTGATGCTGCGAGATGGGACTTCGGCACTGAGAAACCATTTAGCACGATCGCAGTCGCAATCAGCAGAAGATCCTGATTTAGCGGTTGCCGAGCCATATTTCTACTATGAGCATAATTCATGGGCATTACCGTCATCGGAAGCTGAGTATCAAAAAGGAATTGATGCCTTACATGCCTATATGATACGGCTTGCAGATCCTACCAATAAAAATCCTGGACACTTTTATTCGCGAGCAGATAACTTATGGCAATATGTAGAGATTATTATTAAGCGTCTAGGGGGCTTATCAACACAATTAAGTGCCAGTACTGATCGTTATGAAGCTTATGATATTAAACTAGATAAGTCTGCGGCTATTTCTCAGACGAGTTGGATGGAGTTAGATAACGTGTTTTGGCAGGCGCGTGGCTCTTGCTGGGCGCTATTGCATATTTTGAAGGCAATTAAATATGATTTTAATTTAATTTTAGAAGATAAACGTGCAATGGATACGGTGGATATTATGATTCATGAAATGGAAAATGCCTTAGCACCCATTACGAGTCCTATGATTTTAAATGGTAATGGTTATGGCTTTTCTGCTAATTATTCATTAGCAATGGCAAGTTATGTATCGCGAGCTAATGCTGCTGCACTTGATTTACGTGATGTTATGAACCGAGGTTAAGTTGATGGAACTTGATGAACAAACAAATGAAAATCTTAAAAAAATAAGTACTTGGAAGCGTATTGCTTTTATTCTTGTTTTTGCAGTAATTATAGGGGTGGTACGTACCTTACTTTGGGTGGTGGTTTTATTGCAGATTATTTCTGCCTTATTAACCGGTCATCCTAATCAAAATATTTTAGGGTTTGGGCAGAAATTGGCCGCTTATACCTATCATATTTTATTATTTTTAACTTTTAATACTGAAGAAACACCATTTCCATTTGCTGATTGGAGTGCAACAGAAGACGTTGTTGCAAAGCAAGATTTGGAGCATAAAGAGTAATCATCTTTAGTAAAAAATGACAGCTTCACAGCGTAAAATTATCCATATCGATATGGATGCTTTTTTTGCGGCAGTGGAGCAACGCGATAACCCTAGCTATCGGAATAAACCGATTATTGTCGGTGGTAAGCCAGATAGCAGAGGGGTTGTAGCAACCTGTAGTTATGAAGCAAGACAATATGGCATTCATTCGGCAATGCCATCTTCAAGAGCTTATCGGCTCTGTCCCCAAGCAATTTTTGTAAAACCCAATTTTGCGGCATATAAAGAAGCATCAGAACATATTCAGCAAATATTTTTTCAATACACGGATTTAGTGGAGCCTTTGTCATTAGATGAGGCGTATTTGGATGTGACGGATAGTGTTTTATTTCAAGGTTCAGCAACTCGGATAGCTAAAGCGATTAAACAGCAAATCTTATCCGAAACGGGCTTAGTTGCCTCTGCGGGAATTTCCTATAATAAATTTTTTGCCAAAATTGCGTCTGATAAAGATAAACCCGATGGATTGTATTTAATTACCCCAGAGCAAGGTTTAGATTTTGTCGCACAACTACCTGTAGGGCAGTTTCATGGCGTAGGTAAAGCAACTGAGCAAAAAATGCATGCTTTAGGGATTAGGACGGGGTTAGACTTACGCCAATTTTCCTTGCCGACCTTACAGCAGCACTTCGGTAAATCGGCTTTGTTTTTTTATAAGATTGCACAAGGCATTGATGAGCGAGCGGTCAACCCTTATCGCACTAGAAAATCGATAGGAACAGAAACGACTTATGCAGAAGATTTGCAGGAAAGCGCTGAAATTTATCAGCAATTAACCCAGCTGTTTAAGCAATCGCTAGAGAAAGCACAGGCTAAAAAGCTGTATGCGCGTACTTTAACGGTGAAAATTAAATACCCTGATTTCAAACAAATTACAAGGAGTGTCAGTTTTAAACAGCCGATTAAAGCCTCCCATTTTACTGCAGTGACCTTCAGTAAACTATTGCAAAAAGAAAATTTAGCGCACAGTAAAGTACGCTTATTAGGCGTGACTTTATCAGGCCTAGAGCCGCAAGCGTTATATTATCGGCAAATGGATTTATTTGAGTAGCCTGCTTAAGTTTTCGCAACATCTCATTATTTACAGGTACTCAGAAATACCCAAGATCGTCATTCCTGCAGGCTGTTAGCAGGAATCTATATAGCAATAGTAGATCCCCGATAAAAACCTCGGGGATGACGATGTTTTTTGTAAAGTAATGAGTAGTTATAAATTTTCTAACGCCTCTGTCACCGCGATTAAATCATCCATAATCCACGTAGGGGCATAATCAATTAAATCGATATCTTCGCGTTTTGATGCGCCTGTTAATACCATTAAACTACGCATATTAGTGCGTACTGCGCCTAAAATATCGGTATCTAAACGATCACCAATTGCAATCGTTGTTTCAGGGCTAGAGCCTAAAATAGCGAGTGCTTGTTGATACATAATCGGTTCTGGTTTGCCAATTACCGTTGCCGTTCTGCCGGTGGCGGCATGTAGCGCCGCTAAAATCGCACCGTTCCCTTGAATTAAACCGCGCTCAGTAGGTAAGCTAGTATCACCATTCGTGGCTATGAATTTAGCACCCGCTTGTAAATTGAGGGTTGCGGTGGATAGCTTATCCCAAGTAATGGTTTCATCTTTGCCGCAAACCACGATATTTGCGCCTAAATTAGGATTTTCCGGTGTACTTAGTTGGTAGATATCAGTTAATGTAAAACCTTTATCTTTTAGTGGTTGAGTGGCACCGGCCTCACCTAAAACAAAGATGCGTGTTTCACTGGGTGGATACTGTTCGCTTAAATAACTCGCTGTTGCCATGCCTGAAGTAAGGATTTCATCGGCTGTTACATTAATACCCATCGAGGCTAATTTTTTAATGTATTGATCGGGCGTGTGGCTGGCATTGTTAGTGGCTAAAACAAAGGCTAATGATTTTTTACGTAGCATTTTGAAGAAGTCGCTTAAGCCTGCAATTGCTCTATCTCCGTGCCATAATACGCCATCCATATCAATAATAAGTGCATCTATATTTGTAAAAGGAATCATTGTCATGTTGTTTTGTGTTGATAAATTTAATAAAAATTTAAAAAAATGCAGTGTGTTACTGCTAGTGATTAGTATAACAGGCTGTAGTACGCATAAGGTGCGCGAAGCAGCAATTGCATCTGCTCATCCGTTGGCAACTGAAGCAGGTTTTGAGATTTTAAATAAAGGCGGCAATGTGTATGATGCCGCGGTTGCTATCAGCGCGGCGTTAGCGGTTGTTGAACCTTCAGGTTCGGGTTTGGGAGGTGGCGGTTTTTGGTTGTTACATGATGAATTCGATAATTTAGATATTATGCTAGACGGTAGGGAGAAAGCGCCTTTAGCGGCACATAAGGATATGTATTTAGATGCGCAGGGTAAGCCTGATGAAAACTTATCGTTAAACGGTGCGTTAGCCGCAGGAATTCCGGGTATGCCTGCGGCAATCGTGTATTTATCAGAGCAGTATGGGAGCTTGAGTTTGGCTGAGAATCTAGCGCCGGCCATTCGTTATGCTGAGCAGGGTTTTGCTATTGGTGAGCGACATAGAAAATTATTGGCATTTAGAAAATCAGTGTTAAAAAATCAACCTGAGATAGCAGACATTTTTTTAAATAAAGGTGAGCTGCCGGAACTCGGCTTTGTTTTAAAACAAAGTGATTTAGCGAAAACATTAAAGAAGCTAGCTAAACAGGGTAAAGCTGGGTTTTACCAAGGAGAAACCGCTGATAAATTAGTACAGTCAGTGCAAAAGTCGGGGGGAATTTGGCAATTGAAGGATTTAGAGAAATACCAAGTCAAATTACGTCAACCAGCAACTGGAACGTATAAAAACGCAAAAATAAGCAGTGCTGCTCTCCCTTCTGCAGGTGGTATTTTATTAATAGAAACGCTAAATATTTTAGAAGGCATGGATTTGACTCAGGTTGATGAAGTGACACGCAAACATTTAATTGTTGAAAGTTTACGTCGTGCTTATCATGATCGCGCGCTGTATTTAGGTGATGATGATTTTGTTGCTGTGCCCACTGAGCGTTTATTAAATAAGCACTATGCAAAGGGCTTAGCTAGTTCCATCAGAGTTGATAAAAACTTAGCTAGTGATGAGTTAAGTGGTTATGACAAAGGAAAGCAGGGAGGACGAAATACCACGCATTTTTCTATTATTGATGATCAAGGTAATCGAGTTGCCGCTACCTTGAGTGTTAATTATCCTTTCGGGGCGGGGGTGGTTGCAGAAGGAACTGGGGTTATTTTAAATAATGAAATGGATGATTTTCATGCTTCGGAGCATGTCGCAAATGGTTATGGTTTGGTAGGCGGTAAGGCAAATTTAATTGCACCTGAAAAGCGTATGTTATCGAGTATGAGCCCGAGTTTTATCGAGCAGAATTCACGTATTGCTGTTTTGGGTACACCGGGTGGTAGTCGTATTCCTTCGATGGTTTTACTGGCCTTATTAGATTTTGTTGAAGGTAGTGATCCTAGCTCAATGGTACAAGTTAAGCGTTTTCATCATCAGTATAAACCGGATTTAATTTTGTATGAAAAAGGCGGCTTAGCTGAAGAGGAAAAACTTGCACTGAAAAACTTAGGCCATGAATTAAAGCAGCGTTATAACTATGGCAATATGCAAGTGGTACAGCTGAATAAAAAGACAGGAAAGTTGTCAGCTGCAAGTGATCCGCGCGGGGAGGGCTTTGCTAGTGTACGAAAAATCAAGTAATAACATTGATGTTTATTACTGTTTAGATTTATTGCAGCATAAAAATAAACAAGCGCATTATTTTGCAACTTTGGACCAGCGCGAGCAAACGATTGCAGGACGTTTTAAGCGTGAGATATTAACCCAGCGTTATATTTTAGCGCATGGTTTATTACGTGAGGTATTGGCAAAGTACGTGAATGAATCGGCGATTGATTTACAATTTATGCATTCTGAAAAAGGTAAACCCTTTCTGCTGAATTATCCTGAGTTGAGTTTTAATATGTCTCATACTGGGGATTCTTGGGTGCTTGCAGTAGTGCAAGCCAAGTGTCATTTAGGCATAGATATAGAATATTTTAAAGTTCGTGAAAGCTGGCAGGGGTTAGTTAAAAAATGTTTTTCTGCAGAGGAGTCTGAGTATTGGCATGGTTTGCCTGTAGCAGATCAAGGGCGTTTTTTTTATCAATTGTGGGTAAGGAAGGAGGCGTTTGTTAAAGCATTGGGAGAGGGGATTACATTAGGATTGGATCGCTGCGTGGTTAATTCTGTGGAAATTAATCAGTTTTTACGACTTCCTGAATGTGCAGGGAGCGTCGATAATTGGCAAAGTTATGCGTTTGATATAGCGCCAGAATTGTTGGCTGCTGTTGTGTGCAATCAAAAATACGTTAGCTTAAATTTAACGGAACTAGCGGTGAGCTAAAAATCCAAATTCGTAAAACGCCGGAAATATATTATAATTTACTCGCTTATTTTTACTTTATTAAGGACGGAGATATGTTGAAAAAAATAATTTTACTACCTGCATTAACAGCCTTGTTATTCGCTTCGGGGTCAGCGATAGCCGCGATGGATCATGGTAGTGGGCATGGTAGCAAAGGTGGCGATAAAAATGCGGCTTGTAGAAAGGTGCGGATTTCGCATATAGAACCGGCTGATAAATCGACACTGAAACCAAATGGTGAATTTACCTTTTGGATTTCGGGTGTGGACGTAGAGGATCTTGATTTAGTTACAGCAACCGCTAAAAAAATACCCGTAGAACTGACATATGAGCTAATAACTAATTATTATTTGTTTACTGGTAAGTTACCTGAAGATGTAAAAGGATCGGCGGCGCGTATTAATATTAATATTAACTTAACAAAGTGCCCTGCTAAGAAGGGTGCCTTGTATTTTATTGATAGAAAATAATAGCTAGCCTAAAGTCTGGGGCTAGTGCTTATACCAACCCCAATAAATAATAACTGTAATATCCGTCATTCCCGAAGTCTTTAATCGGGAATCCATGTGCACAGATAGATTCCTGCTAAGAGCGCGCAGGAATGACGGCTTTTCAGTTCAAGTATAAATACATTGGAATTGGTATTACTATGCCCCAGATTATGCAGATTAATTGGCTTTATCGAGTTCAGCTAATAAAAATTCCACTTCAGCGAGCATTTTTCGTCTAAAAAATAAGAAGCGCCAGCGACTTCCACCGCACTGCTTCCAGAGCATCGTAGAGCGAATGCCAGCGAGTAATAGGCTACGTATTTTATTGATGATTTCAGCGGATGACAGGTAAGACTGTTCTCCATTGACCATAATTCGCGGTGCGAGCGTGCTCACAGTCGAATGGTAAACGTCAGCTAAATTTGCCAATACATTTTCATGCGTTACCCCAAAGTGTTCACTTTGATTGCGTGCGACTTCTAATTTATTATGCACGCTACTTTGCATCTCAGGGTGTTCGGAAAACTTACTTTCTAAAAATACCAATGACGCCGCATATCTGGCTTGTTCAGGGTTGGTTAAGTGGCTTGTACTGAGCTGTTTCTGCAGTTGTTGTAAGCCTATTTTTATCCCAGAAAGTCCCCCATAAATATCCACTGGGTTATCGGCATCAAAAATTAATAAGCTTCCAATGCTGGCTTTCAATGCCTCTGGGTCCGCTTTGCCGGTGGTTGATAACTGGTGTACTAAATAAACGCTTTGCGCAACGCCAGCCAGTGCAATGGTTTGATAGGTAAGTGTTTTAAATGACATAGATTAACAAGTTTGAGTGGTGTTGCAAGTCGCTTGTGTAGGGCGCTTCTCTCTTAACCAAGATGTGATTCCTGTGGATAAATGAGAGACGTGTGACATGTTGAGTTTCTGGCTTAAATAACTACCAATCCGACCGCTACGGTTCCCCGAGTGACAAACTAAAACGACCTCTTGGTCCGTGGATGATTTTAATGACTGCATTTGATTAACCCATGCTTCAGGGTCAGACCTGCCATTTTTATCGAAAAAACTGAGCGGGTGACTGCCAGGAATGATGCCTGTTTTTTGCCATTCTTGAGGGGTGCGTACATCAATCACTAAAGCACCTGCTTTTATTTTTTCGTTTACCTCAGAGGCGTTAAGATTACTTAATGATTCTGCCGAAAGTATAGGGGAAATAAGTAGGGTGATAAGTAAAAGAATTCGCTTAATAGGCATAGTTTTTTTAAGGTAGAATTAAGTTTAAAGTAACTAAATTTATATCATGATTATTGTTTATGAGTCGAGTATGATACAAAGTTATTTTATTATTTACTTATATGAGAGCATCAATTATGACAGAGAGCGTAAAACTAACCGTTGCTGGGATGAAATGTGGTGGTTGTGAAAAAACAGTGACAGAGGCATTGACGGCAAAAGAAGGTGTGCTTAAAGTAAATGCGATACACAATGACAATCACGTGGAAATTGAGTTTGATAAAAAGATTCTTGAGGAAGATGATTTAATTGAATGTATTGAAAATGCTGGGTTTATCGTAGAAGATTAAGCTATAAATTCATTATAGAAATCCCCGTTTATTAACTGAGCTAGTAGCACTAAAGCAATCGCATAGATAAGGAGAAGAACCATGAGCGAAGAACATTCCCCTCAAGATTCAGAACAAGCAGAGGCAGAAATGCGCTTGTCTATTTTAGGTATGCGCTGTGCAGGCTGTGTTGCACCAGTGGAGACGGCATTAAGCTCGGTGGCGGGTGTTAAATCAGTCAAAGTGAATTTAGCGGATCATTCGGCGATAGTTGAAGGCGCTGCTGATCCTGATGCGCTTAAAAAAGCATTACAAGATTCTGGTTATGATGGCGCGGTGATGGAAGGCTTTGAAGACCCTTCAATTGAAGAAGAAATGGAGTTGCAGCGTTATAAGAAGTTAGTACGTAAAGCGGCTGTTGCTGGAATATTTGGTATTCCTTTAATGATCGTCGGGCATTTTGGTGGTGTACCCGATATAGGGTCGTCAGCGGGTAATTGGTTTTGGCCTGAAATTGCTTTGTTAACCTTATGGATTTTATATTACTCTGGCGGACATTTTTTTGTAGGTGCGGTTAAGTCTTTAAAAGCTGGGCAAGCGAATATGGATACCCTAATCGCTTTAGGAACAGGTTCTGCATGGCTTTATTCGTGTGTGGTGATTGATTTTGCAGATTATTTGCCTTCACTATCTGCGCATGCTTATTTTGAAGCCTCTATTATTATTCTTGCCTTTATTAATTTAGGCGGGGCTTTAGAAATGAAGGCGCGTGGCAAAACATCCAGTGCAATTCGTGCTTTAATTGGATTACAACCTCGTACAGCGAGAGTAGTACGTGAAGGTGTGGAATTAGATATACCGATTGAAGAAGTGGGTTTAGGTGAAACTTTACGTGTGAGACCGGGTGAAAAAATTGCGGTTGATGGTGTGTTGATTGAAGGCCATTCGAGTGTTGATGAATCCATGTTAACCGGTGAATCGTTGCCAGTAGAGAAGATGGAAGGGGCAACGGTTGCTGCTGGGACAATGAACCAGAAAGGTAGCTTCTTGTACACGGTAACACGTATCGGTCGTGATACTGCATTAGCACAAATTATTAAATCGGTACGTCAAGCACAAGGAAGTAAACCAGAACTTGCAAAACTTGCTGATAAAATTGCCAGTATTTTTGTACCGGTTGTTGTATCGATTGCAGTCTTTACCTTTATTGTTTGGTACAGCTTTGGCCCTGAACCTTCATTAGCTTATGCGTTTGTTACTGCAATGACTGTTTTAGTTATCGCTTGCCCTTGTGCTTTAGGCTTAGCGACACCAATTTCAGTGATGGTCGCAGTAGGGCGATCAGCGCAAGCCGGTATTTTGATTCGTAATGGAGAGGCGTTACAGGTAGCGGGAACGATTAACTGTTTAGTGGTTGATAAAACAGGAACGATAACAGAAGGCAAACCAACAGTTTCTATGATTGAAGCACTGGATGGCTTTGAGCAAGATGAAATTTTACAATTAGCGGCAAGTATTGAAAAAGGCTCTGAACATCCATTAGCAGATGCGATTATGCAGGCCGCCGCAGATAAATCATTAAAATTAACGCGTGCGAAGAAATTTACAGCCATAGCAGGACACGGTGTTTCTGCTATGTTGAAAGAAAAAGCAGTGCTATTTGGTAATGCGGCATTGATGCAAGAAAAAGGAGTGGCTTATGACGAGTTTACTGCACGTATGCAATATCTTGCAGAACAAGGTCAAACGCCTATGTTGCTTGCTGTTGATAATAAAATAGCAGGGATTATTTCAGTTTCGGACCCAATTAAAGCAGATTCAGCCGAAGCGATTAGTGCTTTAAAACAGCACGGTGTGCGTGTGTTGATGGTAACGGGTGATAACCAAGCGACAGCACAAGCGATTGCAGCTAAAGCCGGTATTCATGAAGTTAAAGCGCAAGTCTTACCTGAAGATAAAGCGGCCATTGTTAAAGCATTACAAGCGGAAGGCTTAATTGTCGGTATGGTTGGTGATGGTATTAATGATGCGCCAGCCTTAGCGCAAGCGAATGTGGGGATTGCGATAGGTACAGGGACTGACGTAGCGATTGAGAGCGCAGATATTGTGGTTTTACAAGGGTCTTTATTAAAAGTGCCTGAAGCCATTTTATTATCGAAAGCAACCGTTAAAAATATCCAACAAAATTTATTTGGTGCCTTTATTTATAATTCTATGAGTATCCCTATTGCGGCAGGTTTGTTGTACCCTGTATTCGGTATTTTATTAAGCCCGATGGTGGCTGGGGCGGCGATGGCGATGTCTTCAGTAACAGTGGTTGCTAATGCTAACCGCCTGCGTTGGATGGATTTAAATGATAACGAAGAAAAAGATTATAAACAGCAGGTAATAGAATTAGCGGCGGCGTTTAAGAAAAGCTGGACTTAATATTTAATAAACGGATATAAAAATGCAAATGCGACTGTCAGATATACAGCAAAAGGTTGGCGGAGAGTTAGTTGGCGATGCTAATGTTGTTGTACAAGCCGTTAACTCTTTAGATTTAGCAGTGGCTGGTGAAATATCCTTTGCAGAAAATGACAAATATTTGGCGGCTGCAGAAAGTAGTGCTGCGTCTATTTTATTAGTGCCTAAAAGTTTTCCTGATTTAGCAGGTAAAAATATTCTGAAGGTGGATAAACCCAAAGAAATTTTTATTGGCATTATGATGTTATTTGAAGATAACAGTCTTAGATTTTCAGGTATTCACGCGTCTGCGGTTATCTCAGAGAAACAAGTCACTTTAGCTGACGGTGTTGCGATTGGCGCACAAGTAAGTATTCAGGAAAATGTCAGTATCGGTAAAGGCTCAGCGATCGATGCAAATACGCATATTGCACATGATGTAGTTATTGGTGAAAACTGCCGTATCGGACCTAATGTTTCCATTTTATCTAAAGTAACGATTGGCGATAATGTCATTATCCATGCGGGGACAGTGATAGGTGGCGATGGTTTTGGTTATTATTGGGATGGCGAAAAACAAAAGAAAGTACCACAATTAGGTGGTGTGATCATTGAAGATCATGTGGAAATAGGCTGTAACGTGTGTGTTGATAGAGCCACTTTTGGTATGACGCGCATCGGTAAAGGCACAAAAATTGATAATCTAGTACAAATCGCACATAACAATGATATCGGCGAGCACTGTATTATTGTGTCGCATGTGGGCTTATCAGGTAGTGTTACTTTAGGTAAGCGCGTTACCTTGGCAGGGCAAGTGGGAATTGCAGACCATATCACTATGGGTGATGGTTCTACAGCCGCAGCACGCACAGGTATTTCAAAAGATGTACAGCCAAATCAAGTGGTTTGGGGCGCTCCCAATAGACCGATTAAACAAGTGATGCGCGAGCTCGCGAGTATTCCCAAGTTACCTGCTTTATTAAAGCAGGTTAAAAAATTGGTGCAGCATGTTGCTGAATTAGAACAGCGCCTTGCAGCACTAGATAAAAAATAAGCGACTAAATCTCAACTCTTCTATATTTTTGCTATCAATGACAATCAATTGGCGTAATCCGTGGTTTTTACCTGTTTTATCAGGTTTTTTTATTGGTACCAGCTATATCCCTTTCCCACCTTGGGCATCACTATTTGGTTTTATTCCCCTATGGATTTTTTGGGCGCAGCAAACGCGCTTAAAACCAGTGCTTTTAAGCGCTGTCTTAACCACCTTTGTTTACACCTTAATTGGGTTCAACTGGGTAACTTATTTATTGCATGAGTTTGCTCATCTGCCTTGGTTAGGCGCGCTTGGTGGTATGTTGTTATTTGCCGTTATTGCGCATCTTTTTGTTCCTGTTGCGGGGATCATGTGGTTTTTAGGGCGCAAATGGGGTTGGTACCAAGGACGAAATTCTATTTTTGCGATGGGTTTATTCACGGCTTTGTTGTTGTGGTCATTGCCCATGCTGTTTAAATGGAATTTTGGTTATGCCTGGTATGGCGCAAAAGTTCCTTTGTTTCATTTAGCTGAATATTTCGGTTTTAGTGGGCTGAGCATGTTGACTGTTTTAGCGAATGTTCCACTGTATTTTGCGTGGCAGAAACGCAAGTCTCCACGAGGAAAGGTATTATTTAAGCGGGTGGGGATCGCATTTCTATTATTGAATGTTTGGGGCTTAAATACCAAAGCCTGGTTGCCCACGCCTGATTCATCATTTAATGTTTTACTGGTGCAAGCGAATATAGGTAATGCACAAAAAGTAGCCGCACAGTTTGGGCGCGGTGGATACAATAATATTATTAGCCAATATCAAACACTCACACAGCAAGCTTTAGAAGAGCACAAACAAGAAAAAATAGACTTTGTACTGTGGTCTGAAACAGCCTTTCCCTCATTATTAAGTACAACAGATAACAATAATTATTACGCGCAAAAACTCATAAAATCGGTGCAAGCGAATGATGTCGCTTTAATTACCGGTTCTTATGCAAAACAAGCTGTCACCGGTTTAATTTCAAACTCTCTTTTTGTGTTGAATGCGCAAGGCGAAGTTCAGCCGACTTATTATAGTAAATCGATTTTATTAGCGTTTGGCGAATATATTCCAGGAGAAGATCAATTTCCCGTGCTTCGGGAATTGATGCCGATGGTGGGGCAATTTGGGCGTGGTAATGGGCCTAAAGAGCTATTGCGTTTGAATGATTATAAAATCGGCGCGCAGATTTGCTATGAAAGCCTGTTTCCAGCGTTTACAAAATCCTTAGCTGATTTAGGTGCGCAGTTTATTGTGAATGTGACTAATGATTCTTGGTACGGGACTTGGCAAGAACCTTTTCAGCATAAAGTGATGACTTTAGCGCGTGCGGTGGAAACTCGCCGTCCTTTAGTGCGTGCGACTAATACAGGTATTTCTACCGTGGTGCTTGCTAGTGGTGAGGTATTGGCTGAATCGCCTATGCTAGAAAAGTGGTACGGATTGTATAAAGTGCCTTTTATGCAAGAGCCAAAGCCGACGTTTTATCAGCGAAATTTTTATTTAATGCCGATCGTTTTGCTCACCCTGCTGGTACTTTTGCTTTTAGGTGGATTTAAAAGCAAAAGAGAGGTAACCGTTCAGATCTCCCTCTAGAAAACATCAAAATACCCCGTCATTCCTGCATGCTGTTAGCAGGAATCTATACTCAGCATGGATTCCCGATTAAACACTTCGGGAATGACGATATTTTTATGAGGGTCTGTGAACAGTTACAAAGAGAGACTGTGATTTATTCTTAGTAACGGTTTACCACATTAAATCATCAGGAATTTGAAAGTCTGCGTACGGATCATCTGCGGCAATATCTTCTTCAACTGTATCGTTTAATAGCACTACAAAACTTGCATCACGTTGGCTAATTTTTTCTGCAACAGCGGTCGCGACGACTTCATAATGTGCTACATAGCGTACTATCGCTAATTTACCTTTACTAATGGCTTTAGAGACTTTGTCATTAACATAAATGGTTTTTACTTTATTGTCATCAGTAAAATTATAAGCCGTGCCTTCGTTGTCCTGAGCTTGAATATTTAATTTTATAAGCTGGTTAATTTGCGCAATAATCGCTTTTTTATCAGCCGCCGCTTTTTGTTTTTGATTTAACGCTTTATCTTTCGCTTGTTTTTCTGCCAATGTTTTTTGCGCAAGTAAGGTTGCTTCATTGGTTTGCGTGGTTTTACTGTTGCGTTGTTCCTTTGATTGTTTATACTTCTCTTTCTTAGATTTATTTACTTTGCTTTTATTAGTAAGGCCAGAGTTTAAAAGTTGGTCTTGTAAAGAAATTGCCATGCCAATGCCATATTAGATTAATAGAATGATAGGACGATTATAGTGGAATCAAACAACTCTTTAAATAGTGGAGTACTTGCTTAATGAATCAAATAGCTAAGCGAGTTATGTTGGTGGCGGGTGAGTCATCAGGCGACCAGCATGCCGCTAATTTGTTTTTGGAGTTAAAAAAACTCAACCCAGCCGTGCAAGGCATCGGCATGGGGGGCAAAAAAATGGCGCAAGCGGGTATTAGTTTAGAGTATGACTCGTCTAATATTGGTGTGATTGGTGTTGTGGAAGTGATTAAACGCTATGGGGAAATCCGCCGCGCTTTAAATAAAATGCAGCAATTATTATTAGATCAGCGACCTGATTTATTGATCTGTGTGGATTACAAAGAATTTAATTTTAAGTTGGCGGGCTTTGCAAAAAAGCACGGTATAAAAGTTTTATTTTATGTCAGCCCTCAAATTTGGGCTTGGCGACCGGGGCGTGTTGTAAAGTACGGAAAAGTCATCGATATGATGGCGGTTATTTTTCCTTTTGAAGTGCCTTTTTATGAAAAGGAAAATGTGCCTGTGCGTTATGTTGGACATCCCTCGGTTGATAAGGTGCGTGCTCAACGGAGTATAATAGAGGATTTAGCTTTATTTAATTTACAAGCCGATGCACCTATTATTGGGATTCTTCCGGGTAGCCGTACCGATGAAATTAATCGTATGCTGCCAATTATGCTAAAAGCCGCTGAAATCATTCAGCAAGCGAAACCTAATGCACAGTTTGTATTGCCACAAGCGGATTCAGTAAGCGATGCGTTATTGCAAAATTCATTTCAACACTCAAATATTAAAGTACAAGCAATTCATAGTCAGTTTTACGATACGGTGCAGTGCTGTGATGCAGTGATGACAGTTTCGGGTACGGCAACTTTAGAAATTGCATTACTAAAAGTGCCAATGCTGGTTGCTTATAAATTATCGCTTATTACTTATTTATTAGCACGTGTCTTAGTTGATGTTGAATTTATAGGTTTGCCTAATATTATTGCGGGGAAATCAGTGGTGCAGGAATTTATTCAAAAAGAAGCCTCTGCTGAAAACCTTGCGCAAGAAATATTGCACGTTTTAGATGATAAGGCATATGCGGAAAACATTAAAGAAGGCTTGCAACGGGTGAGAGAGAAAGTGGGTACAGGCGGTGGATCGGAGAATATGGCTAAATTAGCAATGGAAATGTTGGCTTAGAATTTATATAGCAAGCATAAAAAAGCCCAGTAAAAACTGGGCTTTCTATATGAACGAATTAAAGCGCTATACTTTAATCATCTCCACCAAATACACCTAATAGCTGTAATAAGCTTAGGAATAAGTTGTAGATAGAAACATATAAAGAAACCGTTGCTAAAATATAGTTAGTTTCGCCGCCATGAATTATTTCACTTGTTTGGTATAAAATCATTGCTGACATTAATAAAATGAACATCGCTGATACAGCTAATGATAGCGCAGGGATAGAAAAAACCATTGCACCAATACCCGCTAAAAAGGCAACTAAAATCCCCACCATTAAGAAGCCACCTAAAAAGCTGAAATCTTTACGAGTAGTTAAAGCGTAAGCAGAAAGGCCAATAAAAATAGCGCCTGTGCCGCCAAGTGCTGTCATGACTAATTCAGAGCCATTACCAAAAGCAGAAACGTAGTAATTAATAATAGGACCTAAAGTTAAGCCCATAAAGCCTGTTAATGCAAAAATAAACACTAAACCTAAAGAACTGTTGCTGAATTTGCTGGTTAAGAACAATAAAGCAAAATAACCAACCATTGTTACGATAGGGCCTAAAGATGGCATGTTAAGCATCATTGCTAAACCTGCAGTCGCTGCACTAAAAATTAGTGTCATCGATAAAAGCATATAGGTGTTTCTTAAAACTTTATTGGTTGCCAGTGTGCTTTCGCTGACAGGTGTTGCAGCAACATTTAATCTCATTACAAAGTACCTTTAAAATGGGGGATAATTGCATCCAATCTTACAAGAGTTTTACTCTTATTAATATTGTTTTAGACAAATAGTGATAAATATATGACAGAAACACAACAACACACGCCCTATTCAGTGATGGGGGGCGAAAAAGCCATTTTAAGCCTCGTTGATCGCTTTTATTTTTATATGGATACCTTGCCTGAAGCTAAAGATGTGCGTGGCGTACATCAAGACGATTTATCAAGAGCTAAAGATCGCTTGTTTAAATTTTTATCAGGTTGGTTAGGAGGACCTGATTTGTTTGCACAAGAATATGGGCACCCAAGGCTAAAGCAGCGCCATTTCCCTTTTGTAGTTAATCAAAAAGGCCGTGATCAGTGGATGTTATGTATGAATAAAGCGTTATATGAAGTATCTATGCCGGATGAGCTTAGAAAGAATATTAAACAGGCATTAAGCGATTTAGCGACGCATATGATGAATACTGATGGCTGATGCCCATAATACTTGAAGATACAGGGCTTCCACTTCCCGTCATCCCCGCTAAAAGCATGCGGGGATGACGGTTGAAAAAAAACCGCATCTTCAAGTGTCATGAGTATATATGTGTCTTAGTATTTAGGGGATGAGGCCGTTTTCTCTATCGTCAATGTAACTAATTAGTTATAATCCTGTTAGAATGTAACTAATTAGTTAAATTATTGGCAGGAAAATGACAGAGAAGAATTGGCGAATTCGCATAGAAGATGTATTTCATCGGTATTCTGATGCTATTTATACAAACAAATTTAAGGTTTTATTACTTACACTATCTTTAGTTGGGTTAGTAGCGAGCAATGCACCCAATATTACGTTTGACACCTCAACCGAGGGTTTTTTGTATAAAACAGACCCACAAATTGTTAACTATAATGCATTTAGAAATCAATTTGGGCGTGATGAAAAAATTATTATTGCAATTAAAACTAAAGATATTTTTGCGCCTGAGTTTTTAAACACTTTATTTGCATTACATACGGAAATTGAAAATACAGCGCCTTATATAAAAGAAGTTAATTCATTAAAAAATGCGCGTAAAACCACAGGAAATTTAGAAGAATTAATTGTTGAGGATTTGTTTGAGAAAGGCATTCCTAAAGATACGCAGCAGTTAGAAAAAATTAAGCAATTTGCACGCTCGAATGCAATTTATAAAAACATATACCTGAGTGAAGATGCAACATTCACCACATTGGTCATTACCACGCAAACTTACACTTCGATAGGTGTTGTAACAGAAACAGAAGATGAGTTATTAGATAGTGGGTTTGATGACGAAATAACCGATGATGTCGTATCTGAACCACGTGAGTTTATTAATGTATTAGAAACGAATGAGTTAATTGAATCTTTAGAAGGCATACTTACTAAATATCAAACCGCCGACACTCAGTTTTATATGGCTGGCTCGCCCATTGTGACTAAAAACTTACAGTCCGCGATTATAACGGATATGTCTCGTTTTATTAAGTATGTGATTGCGGTGATTGCTGTCCTGCTATTGTTCATGTTCAGGCGTATTAGCGGCATCGTTTTACCTTTATTGATCGTTGTTTTAACCTTAGTTTCTACGATAGGCACAATGGCTGTATTTGGTGCGCCCATTACAGCATTAACCCAACCGTTACCCTCGTTATTGTTGGCTGTGGGTGTAGGGGCGTCAGTTCATCTGTTAGCGATGTTTTATATGAAATATGATGAAATAAAAGATAAGCAACAGGCAATCGCTTATGCATTAGGGCATTCGGGTTTAACCATTTTTATGACCTCTTTAACCACTGCGGCCTCGTTAGCTTCATTTTCTTTTTCAGACATTGCGCCTGTGGCTAATTTAGGTGTCTTTGCTGCGCTAGGGGTGAGTTACCAATTAATTTTAACCTTAGTATTTTTACCTGCACTCATTAGCTTATTACCTTTGCGTGCAAAACAATACTCTGCAATAGAAAAGCCACAATTATTGGATCGCTTAGTACACCAATTAGGTGTTATTTCCATTACTTATCCTAAAACTATTGTTAGTGTTGCAATGCTGGTTATTGTGGCTTCATTAGTATTGGCATCAAGTATGCGCTTTTCGCATAACCCGCTGTATTGGTTTCCAGAAGATGATTCTGTGCGGGTGAATACGGAGGTGATTGATAAGGAGTTAAAAGGTTCGATTACGATTGAGGTGGTATTAGATACACAAAAAGAAAATGGCGTGTATGCCCCCGAGTTTTTAAATAAATTGGATCAGGTAACGAAAACAATTTACCAATATAAAGGGGAGCATTATTTTATCGGAAAAATTATTTCGATTAATGATGTGTTGAAAGAAATTAATAAAGCATTAAATGAAAACCAAGCGAGTGCTTATATTATTCCGCAAAATAAAGACCTGATCGCACAAGAATTTTTATTATTTGAAAATAGCGGAAGTAATGATTTAGAAGAAATTGTTGATGCACAGTTTTCTAAAACACGGATTACGATTAAAGCCCCCTGGGTAGATTCTATTGAATATGTTGGGCTAATTGCAGACATTGAAGCGATGTTAAATACGGAATTTAAAGGCCTAGCGACAGCGTCAGTGACGGGAACGTTACCTATATTGGCGGATACGATTACCAAATCAATTATCAGTAGTGCAGAAAGCTATGTGATTGCATTTGCGGTAATTGTAATCTTAATGATGCTGTTATTGGGCAGTGTTAAATTAGGCTTGCTGAGTATGTTTCCAAATTTAACACCGATTATGATGGGTATAGCCTTTATGGTTATTTTTGATATACCTCTGGACTTATTTACAGTCTTAATTGGAACCATTGCTATTGGATTAGTGGTGGATGATACCATTCATTTCATGCATAATTTTAACCGTTATTATGCCGAAACCAATAGTGTCGATGAATCCATCTTACTAACGATTAATTCAACCGGGCGGGCTATTTTTATTACCTCGATTGTTTTAAGTTCGGGCTTCTTCGTTTTTATGTTTGCCAGCATGAATAATTTATACAATTTTGGGCTGATTACCGGTGTGATCGTTTTATTTGCGATGCTGGCAGATTTGATTTTAGTCGGCGCGATGTTAAAGCTGATTGTTAAACCTAAGCAACAGGCTGAGCAATAAAATGGCAAAAATTAAAACATCGGAGAAAATCCTAATCAGTGCGACACGTCTATTTGCTGAGCAGGGTTATGAGGGCGCGATTATGGATGATTTAGCTACGCAATGTGGAGTCAATAAGGCGAGTATTTATTATCACCATAAAGACAAGATAACCTTGTATGAACATTGTTTAGAAGCTTTATTTGTACCTATTGCAGATAAGATTATAGCGACAGTAGGGCTGGAGTCAGGTGCGCTAGCTAAATTAGAAGTGCATATTGATACCTTTGCTAAAGAAAGTGCAAGTAATCCCTGTTTTTCTGCAATTTTACTGCGTGAAATGGCGGCAGGTGGGACAAATCTTCCGGTCATAGCACGTAAGCAAATGCAGCGAATTTTGTTGTTGTTAAAGCAAATTTTAGAGCAAGGAGAGGCTGAAAAAATATTTAAAAAAACCGAGCCACTTATTGTGCATTTTATGATTGTTGGCACCATTAATTTATTTGTGGCGACAATTCCTCTACGAAATGCATTAGCGGCTGAAGAGGGTAGTCAATCTTTAGCGATGTCTAATGTGAGTCCCGTCGGTAAGCAGCTTGCACAAAGTATTATTAGTTCTTTATTAATTGAGAGTGAAATCAAATGAAACTTAAACAAATAACGTTAATTTATTTTTTATTAATGCCTACTATGGCTTTTGCCTTGACGGCAGACGAGATTGCACAGCATGTTGATGCGCGTGATGATGGTGATAAATTAATTTCTACGATGGAAATGACCTTGATTGATAAAAATGGCAATCAACGTATTCGAGTAATGAAAAACCACTCAATGGATAAAGAAAATGCAACGCACAATGTGATTTTTTTTATATCGCCTGCGGATGTGCGCAATACTGCATTTTTAACTTATGATTATGATGAGTCAAAGCTTGATGACGATCAGTGGTTATATTTACCCGCATTACAAAAAACTAAACGAATTGCATCGAGTGATAAAAGTAGCTCTTTTATGGGCTCTGATTTTACTTATTCGGATATGACCACGCGAGATATATCAGATTATAGCTATCGTATTGCTAAAGAAAGTACCGTGCGTGAACATAAAGTGTGGGTGATGGAGAGTACGCCTAAAACAGCAAAGACGATTGCAGAAACAGGCTATAAAAAATCGTATATGTTTGTACGCCAAGATAATTTTGTTGTGGTGCGTGCTTTACATATTCTTGAGGAAAAGGGTAAGAAGAAATATTTAGATGTAAAAAAGTTAGAATTAATTGACGATATTTGGGTTGCGACCGAAATTGAAATGAAAACCACTCAAGATAAAAAACTACTGCATAAAACAGTATTAAAACTGAGTGATGTGAAATTTAATCAAGATTTAGATGATTCATTCTTTACTGTGCGCCGCATCGAAAAAGGTCTTTAGGTGAGAAAGCTATTTTTATTTTTCATTCTACTTTCTTCATTTAGCTTAAATGCTGATGAATTAGATGAGGCTATGTCGGGTTTTGATGAGCCAATTGAAGATGAGCTGAGTGATTTAGATGAAAGTGGCTTTGATAGCTTAGATGTGACTGGTAATGCGCCTCAAGAGAAACCGCTTATACAAAATAAGCAGAATGATTGGTATCGTGTCAGTGGCTACGGGGCTTTACAATTTGCTTATAATTATATGCAATCGAGTGAAAGTACGGTTGCTCCAGGTGATATGCCTATGGATTTTAGCGGACTATCTGCACTTAAGCTTAAAGCGGGTATTACTGTCGATATGAAGCATAGTAATAATTGGCGCTCTAAAATTGAAGCAATTGCTTGGTATGACAGTGTATGGGCTATCAAAAATAAAGCGCAATATACGGATGAAGTATTAGATAGATATGAGTATTTTTTAGATATTAAAGATGCCTATATTCAAGGTTCATTAACTAAAAATTTAGATATAAAAGTAGGACGACAAAAGGTTATTTGGGGGAAGTCGGATTCTATTCGTATTACAGATATTATTAACCCTTTGGATAACCGCTCACCGGGTATGGTGGATATTGAAGATCAGCGCTTAAGTGAATTAATGACTCGCTTTGATTATTATTTCGGTGATTGGGGTTTAAGTGGGATTATTATTCATGAGCCAAGAATGGAGATAGAGCCTGCTTTTGGTAGTGATTATCGACCGAGTGATACCTTTGGCACGCCTATTCCTTATGCAAAATTCCCTGAGCGGGAGCGCCATGATTGGAGTGGAAGGAATATGCAATACGCATTAAGTTTGGATGGGCATTTTACCGGTTGGGATATGTCTTATTATTTTGCGCGTGTTTTTGATAATCGTTTTGGTGTGAAATATTCAGCTACAGAGCCTGTACGCACGGTAGATTTGATTAATATGGTCGGTACTGCTGGAAATGTTGCTATAGGGAGTTGGTTATTAAAGGGGGAGTTGGCTTTAATAACAGATATTAATTATCGCAGTACAGGCAGAAAAAATCGATTGGATGCTTTGATTGGTGTGGACTATATGGGAATTAAAGATGTGGTGATTTCTTTTGAATTTGCGAACCGGCATATTTTTGATTATGAAGACAAAATGTTGACTATGAGTATAGAAGAAGCCGTTGCGCAAAATGTGTTTCCTGATTTTGTGCGTGAAGACAGTATGCAAATGGCTTTTCGCTCTTCTTATAGTTTTAATCATGATAATGCACAAATCAATTATTTATTATCTTTAGCCTTTGGTAATGGTATTGGCCCTGGTTTTGATGGCGGCTTTCAGCGTTTGTGGCTTGATTATAAATATACCGATGCTATTTCTTTAAATGCTGGCGTTGTGCATTATATTGCGGGCAGTAGTTTAATCCCTTTTTATCGCGCTATTGGAAATAATGGCCGCGTGTTTTCAGAAATAAAATATAGTTTTTAATAAAATAAATAGTTGGAGTAGGTGAATGAGAAAGTTAGTAGTAGCGAGTAGAGTAGGGTTAATTATGCTTAGTTTAGTGGTTAATTTAGCGTATGCGGAGACGGCTGAAGAGCCATTGATGTTACGCAAAATTATGCAGGCAATGCAGAGTAATATTCAGCAAATTGAACAAGGGATTGTTAAGCAGGACTGGGATTTGGTGAGCCAAAATGCATTGTCAATTGCAGATCACCCTGCGCCGCCATTATTTGAGAAGTTGAGAATTTTTGCTTATATTAATACGGACTTGGGGGAGTTTAAAAAATTAGATAAGAAAACGCACGAAACGGCAAAAATACTCGGTGAAATGGCGCTAAAAGATGATAAATCTATTATTGGGGTAGTTGTTAGTGAGTTAAAAGGTAGCTGTGAGCAATGTCATCAGGTATTTCGCCAAGAATTTCAGGCGAATTTTTATGATTAAGGTCTGAAGGAAACTTAAATTTTAGCGTGTGCCAAAAACCACAATAGATTTTCCATGCGCTGAAATAAGACCTTTGTTTTCCATCTCTTTTAATACACGGCCGACCATTTCGCGAGAGCAACCGACAATGCGGCCGATTTCTTGGCGTGTAATATGCAATTGCATGCCGTCGGGGTGTGTAATTGCATCGGGTTCTTTGGTTAAATCAATTAAAGCATGTGCAATACGGCCTTCAACATCAATAAAGGCTAAATCTGAATATTTTCTACTCGTAGTTAGTAGGCGAGAAGACAGTTGTTCACCGAATAAATATAGTAAATCTAATGCGTACGGGGCTAAATCAGTTTTTAATAAAGTATGAATGCGGACATAGCTAATTTCTGCCAACTTACTTTGTGAGCGCGTCTTAACTGAAACTTGGCGTATTTCGGAGCCTTTGAAAACACCCACTTCACCAATAAAGTCATTTTTATTTAGATAAGCGAGAATTAGTTCATGGTTATTATCATCTTCAACGTGGATACTAACCGAACCTTCAATAATATAATGTAAGCAGTCACCGGTATCGCCAGGGCGAATAATTGTAGTTTTATTGGGGTAGCTACGCACATGGCAATAATGCAGTAAGGCAGTAATTGCTTTTTCACGATCAGCGAGTGACGGAGAGAATGACATAATTTATTTAGTAAGTTTGATTAAAAGACTAACCAGCAGATGAATCTTAATTAAAGCCGCTCATAAATGTAGAGTTGGTCATAAGCCGGGTTTTGTCGAGGACAGCCATTCATCTAGGCTATAAGTTACCTTATAGCTCAAGCGATCTACCCAGAAGCCGCGCGAGCAGCGCGTCTGCTTCTCTATTTGATCTTGCTCCAGATAGGGTTTACCATGCCGCAACTGTTACCAGTTTTACGCGGTGCGCTCTTACCGCACCATTTCACCCTTACCGAATACCCGAAAGTATCAGGCGGTTTATTTTCTGCTGCACTTTCCGTAGGCTCACGCCTCCCAGACGTTATCTGGTATCTTGCTCTTTGGAGCCCGGACTTTCCTCTGTATTATTTGCAAAACAAGTAATAAAGCGACTGCCTGACCAACTCTACCGAGCATTATAGCTGATTTGTTTGGTGATGGTTACGATTGATTGTTTTCTGATAGCTGTAATGCTGTTTGGTAAAGTAGTTTTTTCCGTGCGCCGGTAATTTCAACGGCTAAATGTACCGCAGTTTTTATACTACATTCTTCTAATAATAAGCTTAATGTTTTTAGCTGATGGTCATTAAGCGTATCAGGTTTTTTCTCGATAACTCTTCCGGTGACCATTACAACAAATTCGCCACGTCGCATGTTGCTATCTTCTTTAACCAGCGTGAGTATTTTTTCTATACTGCTTTTAATAATGGTTTCGTGTAGTTTTGTAATTTCTCGAGCAATAGCTATTTCATGATCGGCCGGAAGTACGCAAGCTAAATCTTCAAGGCAGGCTTCTATGCGGTGGCAAGATTCATAAAAAACCCAAGTATAAGTGGCGTGATTAAATTGCTCTTTAAATAGTGTTTGCCTGGAACTTGAGGTGCGCGGTAAAAAACCCAGAAAAGAAAAATGTGTCACAGGGAGTCCGGAGGCAGATAAAGCAGCAATTAATGCACAGGCTCCAGGAACGGGGGATACATGAATACCCTCAGCTTGTGCTAGGGCCACTAAAGGCATGCCCGGGTCACTGATTAATGGCGTGCCTGCATCAGAAATAATGGCCATTGAAGTACCCGATTTAATTTTTTCGATTAAGCCGGTGGCTGCGTGTTCTTCGTTATGTTGGTGCAGGGCAATGCAGTGCGTAGTAATGCCATAATGTTGTAATAAAGTTCTTGCGTGACGGGTGTCCTCAGCGCAAATGACATCAACTGTTTTGAGGGTTTCAATGGCACGTAGGCTAAAGTCTGCTAGATTGCCAATAGGGGTTGCAATAACGTAAAGGGTGCCTTGTTCTGTGGCCATAGTTAAATCCTAAGGTAATTAGTGGGCGCTGGATAATCGTAGTATTATACGTCGCGTATGCAAAGAAGCGTGAAGTATCGGTGATGGTTAATTTTATTATGGGGCGAGTTGGCGTGTTATTTTTGAGAGAGAATGTAGGGCGATGGGCGTTTTTATATATTGCGTTGTTAGCGGGTTGTGCTTCACTGCCGAATGCCAGCAATTCGGGGTACATTAATTCACAGGAAGTGGGTTATGAAGCGGCGCAACTATTGCAAAATAAAGACTATAGCAAAGCCGCTGATTTATTTTTGCGTTTAGCGAATGAAAAGCCATTACAAGCAAATTTCTTTAAACTGCAGGCAGCACAAGCGCGCTTTGACGCAGGACAAGATGAACAAGCTAAGGTGTTGGCTGATTCAGTGCTGGTTAATAACTTAAATAATCAGCAGCGTAACCAGTTACAGCTTTTATATGCGCAGATTTTTTTAAATAATGGTGATGCAGAGCAAGCGATTAATCGCTTGCATTTAGTGATTTATGTTGATTTAACTCAGGCACAAAGACAAAGTTATCATGAGGCGAGAGCGTTTTCTTATGCTCTGAATGACGAGAAAATAGAAAGTGTGCGTGAACGTATTATCCTAGGTAGTCTTTTAGTTAAAAATGAAGACAAGTTACGCAATCAGAAAGCCATTATGGCATTGCTGGAATTATTGCCACTTAATTTGCTAGAAGAGCAAATAGCACTATCTCCGGTGGAAACTTATTTAGGCTGGTTGGATTTAGCAATCATCAGTAGGCGAGAACTGAAAGGCACGGCTGAATTTGAAAATCTCATCAATCAATGGCAAGGGCGGTATTTATTTCACTCTGCTCATGAGTTGATAGCGTCAGGTTACTTTATAAATACGCAATTAACAGTCGAAAATATTAGAAACATAGCAGTTTTTTTACCTGAGTCGGGCGTGTATGCGGAGCATGCAAAGGTGATCAAAGAAGGCTTTATGGCGGCTTATTATCAACAAGATGAGGCGTTACGACCTAATCTGCGTTTTTATGATACCGAGGTGCAAGCGGTTGATTTGGTGTATCAACAAGCGGAAGCTGATGGTGCAGAGCTTATTATTGGTCCCTTAAATAAAGTAAAAGTGGCGGAGTTATCTCAATTAGGAAAATTGAGCGTTCCTGTTTTAGCGCTAAATTATGTTGAAGAATTAAGTCGTGAAAATATATATCAATTTGCACTTAATCCTATGGATGAGGTTAATCAGGCAGTAGAATCAGCAAAATCAGCAGGGCTCAATAATGCATTAATCTTGGCGCCTGAAGGTGCGATGGGAGTGCGCATTGCTACGTACTTTCAGAATGCTTGGGAATTAGCCGGTGGAAAGGTATTAGCTGTGCAAGAATTTAATTCAAGAATGGGTGATTTTAGTGAGCCAATTAAGGCTATGTTAAGTGTTGAAGAAAGTGAGTATCGCTATAATAAGCTAAAAAATATTGCAGGTGGGTTGAAGTTTAATTCACGTAGACGGCGTGATGTAGATGTGATTTTTATAGTAGCTAATTATCAACAGGCAAGGTTGATTAATCCGCATTTTTATCATAATAGAGCGGAGGATGTTGCTGTCTATGGTTTATCACGTGTTTATACGGGGCAACAAGATGAACGCAAAAATATTGATCTCAATGGAGTGAGTTTTTGTAGTATTCCGTGGTTATTTGAAGGGGCTTATCAGGGGGAGCTAAACAGGCAGGCTTTACAGTCAACATGGCAGCAGTTTCCTGATAAATTTCTCAGTTTGATTGCTTTTGGTATTGATGCATATGATATTGTGCCGTATTTGAATAAGCTGAAAACCATGCAGTATCAAGGTGTAACAGGTGAATTATCGGTAAATGAATCGAATGTCATCGTGCGGAAATTGGTTTGTGCTAAATTTCAAAATGGTTTAGCCCAGTTAGTCACTGAGCATGAAGCGCTACTGGCTCCGCAAATAAAGATTGATCAGCACGTAGGTGAGTAAAATAACAAGTTCTGAAAAAGGGGCTTATTACGAAGAGGTGGCTTTGCAATACCTCTTAAGTAAAGGCTTGCAATTAGTAGCACGTAACTATTTATGTAAACTAGGTGAGTTAGACTTGCTAATGCGTGACGCTGGTTTTCTAGTGGTTGTAGAAGTAAGGTATAGAAAAAATAATCAGTATGGTGGTGCTTTAGAAAGTATTACAAAAATGAAACAAAATAAGGTTATAGCGGCAACAGAGCATTACCTTATGAATAAAAAAATCAAATCACCTGTGCGCATTGATGTAGTAGCGATTACAGGAAATAATGAGCCAGAATGGATAAGGAATGCTTTTTAAAAGATGAGTTTGCAAGACAATATACAGCAACAAATTACTGAAAATATTCAAACCCAGCAGATTGTTGTTGCTGAAAAACTTGAATATATAGAGTTTGCTGCACAAAAAATGGTTAATGCTTTGTTAGCAGATAAAAAGGTACTTTGCTGTGGAAATGCAGGGTCCATTTTAAATGTGCAATATTTTGTAGCAATGATGCTTAATCGTTACGAAAGGGAAAGGCCGTCATTACCGGCAATATCATTAGTTAATGATGTGCAAATGATAAGTTCAATTGCAAGCTCGCAAGGGTATGATGAAATTTATGCTAAGCAGTTGCGTGCCTTGGGGCAAGCAGATGATGTATTGCTAGTGTATTTTTCAGAAGGGGATGCAATTGGATTAATTAAATTAATTAATGCGGCACATGACAAAAGAATTCCTGTGATTTTGCTGTCAGGTGAGAATGATAAGAGTTTAGAGGAAAGTTTAAATGAAAATGACCTCTGTATAGCAGTGCCAAGCCAGTCACCGCATCGAATTAATGAAACACAATTGCTTATTACGCATTGTTTGTGTGATCTAGTGGATACGCAATTATTTGGCAATCAATCGATATGAAAAGAATTGGTATTGTAATTTTATTGATGCTTTTGTCGGGGTGTGCAAAGCAGATAGCAACTATTACGGGACTTGAATTCTTACATGATAGGCGCAACCGTGAGGTGATTTCAGAAGATAAAAGAATTGCGACTGAAATAGAAGCTAAGCTCAATGCATTTGGTGAGTTGAAGGGTCAGATGCATATAAAGGTTAATGTATATAATGCAAGGGTTTTGTTGACAGGCGAAGCTGAAACGCCAATGATACGTGAGAAAATCATAGCGAATATCAGAATCATAAGTGCGGTACGTCTTATATATAATGAGATTGAAGTAGTGCCTGTTGCCAGTTTGCAAGACCGGCATGAAGATGAGTTATTAGCGTTAGAAATCAATGAGTCATTGATTGAGTTGAAAGGGTTTTCTGAGATTGATGAGACCCGAGTTAAAGTAGATGTAACGAATAAAAATGTTTATTTGATGGGCTTGTTACGTAAGGAAGAAGGCACGGCTGTAGCAGAAAAAATACAAAAGATAGAGAAAGTGCGTAAAATAATCACATTGTTTGAGTATTTTAAGTAGAAAGCATTATAGACATTAAGTTTAATGCGCATAAATATTCTGGATAATAAGTGATAAGGCTTATTAATAAGAATAATAATTCCTTTTAGTTAAAAAACAAGTAACTAGAGGGCTTATTTAGCTAAACCATAGCAGTGGCTATGGCAGTATAAAGAAATGAAGAAGTGTAGGGTATAAGCTTTAAATGCCAATAGAGATTGACATAAGTCAGTATTCTGATTTAAAGTTCTGTTCGCATAAAAATAAAAGTATGTCCCAAAATTATAACTAAATTGGAGTATTAACATGGCAACACCATTAATTCAAATGGCATTAGATTCATTAGATTTCGACGCAACAGTAGCACTTGCAGAGCAAGTTGCAGATTCAGTTGATATCTTTGAAATCGGTACACCATGTATCAAACATAATGGCATTAACTTAGTAAAAGAATTAAGAGCTAGATTTCCTAATAAATTACTTTTAGTTGACCTTAAAACAATGGATGCGGGTGGCTACGAAGCTGCACCATTCTACGAAGCTGGTGCAGATATCTGTACAGTACTAGGTGTTTCAGGTTTAGCTACATGTGAAGGTGTTATCGGTGCAGCTAATGCAAGCGGTGCAGAAGCACAAATTGATTTAATCAATGTTGCAGATAAAGCAGCAGTATCAAGAGAATGTGTTGCAGCAGGCGCACAAATCGTTGGTGTTCACACAGGTCTAGATGCACAAGCAGCTGGCCACACACCTTTTGATGATTTAGCATTAATTGCTGACTTAGGCTTAAACGTACGTGTATCAGTAGCTGGTGGTATTAACCAGGCTACAGTACAAGACGTAGTTCGTGCTGGCGCAGACATCATTGTTGTTGGTGCAGCTATCTACGGCGCAGCATCTCCTGCTGAAGCAGCACGTGAGATTCGTGAATTAGTTGACGCTGCATAAAGGCGGGTATCAATATGTGGCAACAAGAAAATCAGCAATTAGTCGTTAATAAGATTTCAGAAATTCTTGATGCGACTGATCTTGCTTATGCAGAACAGATGACTGCAATGTTTGATGATGCTCGGAGAATTTTTATCTCTGGCGCAGGTCGCTCAAAGTTAGTCGGTAACTTCTTAGGTATGCGTTTAATGCATAGTGGTTACGATGTTAGCATGGTAGGTGAAATTGTTACTCCTAGTATCAAAAATGGTGATTTATTAATTATCATTTCAGGATCTGGGGAAACAGAGCAATTAGTAGCATTCACAAAGAAAGCAAAAAGTGTGGGTGCAAAAATTGTATTGATTTGTTCAAAAGCAGAATCCACTATCGGCGACTTAGCTGATGGTGTATTTCAAGTTGGTAAGCAAGAACTGTATACAACAGTGAAAGGTATGCCAATGGGAACAGTGTTTGAACTATCTACCTTATGTTTCTTAGAAGCTGTTGTTGCTCATTTGATCTGGGAGAAAGGTATTCCAGAAGAAAAAATGAAAGATAGACACGCTAACATGGAATAGCAATAAGAAAACGAGTGGCTAAAGCTACTCGTTTTTTACTGTTAACCAAAAGAATTACGAATAGACATGAAGAAATCTTCATGTCTTTTTTACGTTTACTAATTTATAAAATCAGGAGAAGAATATGTCTTCGCGTAGAAATCTTGCGAACGCCATACGCGCTTTAAGCATGGATGCCGTACAAAAAGCTAAATCAGGTCACCCAGGCGCACCAATGGGAATGGCTGATATTGCAGAAGTATTATGGAATGATCATTTAAAACATAACCCTACGAACCCAGAATGGGCAGATCGTGATAGATTTGTACTATCAAACGGTCATGGATCTATGTTAATTTACTCATTATTACATTTGTCAGGCTACGACCTGCCTATGGATGAGTTAAAAACATTCCGTCAATTACATTCTAAATGTGCGGGACATCCAGAGTATAGCTATGCTCCTGGTATTGAAACAACAACTGGCCCATTAGGACAAGGTATTACTAACGGTGTTGGTTTTGCAATGGCTGAAAAGTTATTAGCTGCCGAATTTAACCGCCCTGGTCATGATATTGTTGATCATAATACGTATGTATTTTTAGGTGATGGTTGTTTGATGGAAGGCATCTCTCATGAAGCGTGCTCTTTAGCGGGTACATGGGGTTTAGGTAACTTAATCGCTTTCTGGGATGATAACAATATCTCTATTGATGGTCACATCGATGGTTGGTATACAGATGATACAGTGAGACGTTTTGAGTCTTACGGCTGGCATGTTATCTCTGTTGATGGACATGATTCAGCTGCAATCAATGCTGCGATTGTTTTAGCTAAAGCTGTTACAGACAAACCTTCAATGATTTGTTGTAAAACAATCATTGGTTTTGGTTCACCAAATAAAAGCGGTAGCCATGACTGTCACGGTGCTGCATTAGGTGACGAAGAAGTTGCATTAACACGTAAAGAACTAGGATGGGATTCAGCTCCATTTGAAATTCCTGCTGATGTTTATGCAGGTTGGGATGCAAAAGCCGCAGGCGCAGAGAAAGAAACTGCTTGGGATGCTAAATTTGCAGCTTATGCAAAAGAATTTCCAGAATTAGCAGCAGAATTCAAACGTCGTATGGCGAATGAATTACCAGCTAACTGGAAATCAGCAACTGATGCAATCATTGCTGAAACAAACGAAAAAGCAGAGTCTTTAGCGTCTCGTCAAGCATCACAAAAAACAATTGCTGCGTTAGCTCCAGTATTACCTGAATTTTTAGGTGGATCTGCTGATTTAACTGGTTCTAACTTAACTAGTTGTGCAGATTTCAAACACGTTAGCGGTAAAGAAAATGGAAACTACATTTCTTACGGTGTACGTGAATTCGGTATGTATGCAATCATGAACGGTATGGCTCTTCACGGTGGTTTAATGCCATTCGGTGGAACATTCCATATGTTCTCTGATTATGCGAAAAGTGCATTCCGTATGGCTGCATTGATGAAAATTCGCACAGTTGCAGTATTAACTCATGACTCTATCGGTCAGGGTGAAGACGGACCAACGCATCAGCCTATTGAAAATACATCTGCAATGCGTTTAATTCCTAATATGGATGTATGGCGTCCTGCTGATTCAGTTGAAGTTGCTGTTGCATGGACTGCTTCTGTTGAACGTTTAGATGGACCATCTAGCTTAGTATTAAGTCGTCAAGGTATTCCTGGACGTAAACATGCTGCTGCTGATTTCGATGCAATGCGCAAAGGTGCTTATGTATTAATAGAAGCTAAAGGAACTGCAGATGTTATTTTAATTGCTACAGGTTCTGAAGTTGATTTAGCTGCTAAAGCACAAGCAGTGCTTGCTACTGATGGAATCAATGCTCGCGTTGTTTCTATGCCATCAACTAATGTCTTTGATCGTCAAGATCAAGCTTATAAAGATAGCGTATTAATTCCAGGTGTTAAACGCGTTGCTGTTGAAGCAGGTGTTACTGATTTCTGGCGCAAATATGTTGGTTTAGAAGGCGGTGTAGTTGGTATTGACACTTTTGGTGAATCTGCACCAGGTGGCGTACTAATGGAACACTTTGGTTTTACAGTTGATAACGTTGTTAAAACAGTTAAAGACGTATTGTAATTCTAAAGTAAGCTAATATAGATACTTTAAGTATCTAATTTCGGATGGCCGCTGAGAGATAAATAATTAATCAGTGGTCATTCGTTTCTTACGATGAAAAGGTGGATTGCGTGAAAAATAATAATTTAAAAAAAGGCATATTTACTGCCTTATTACTTGTAAGTTCAGTTGTAAGCGCGGGTGAAAAATACCCTGCGGCTGATTTTCAACCTAAAGTTGTATTTCAGGATTCAGAATACAAACATAGCGGAGCGACTACTAGTTCTGCAGCTTCATTTGGTGAAAAAGCAGCAGATGATAGTAATTATCCTGCAGCAACTTTTAAACCTGAAGTACTATTCCAAGATACTGAGTATAAACATAATACGACAGTTTCAAATACTCCAAACACAGCAAAAACTGCTTCTTCAAATAGTGAAGCAAGTTCAAGCGCTGATGTAACTGGCACAGCAGAAGCATCTGAAGATGCTGATATGACGCCATTATTTGGTTTGATTATATTAGCTGCTGCCGTGTTTTTATATCGTAAAAAAGCAGCTTCAAAAACTGCTGTGAATAACTACCCTGAAGGTCCAACAGGTGTTGCTAAGTACATACAAAATAAAGCGCCTAAGATTTCAGGTGTAGCGAAATATTTAGAAGCAAACCAACCTGAGCCAAAATCAGGTGTTGCTAAATATGTTGCAAAACGTGTTGTTGAGGCTAAAAGAGCGGCGGCTGAAAAAACAACTGGTGTTGAAAAATATATGCGTAACAAAGGATAAAACAATGAGTTTTTTATCAAAGATTTTCCCTAAGAAGCAAGTGCGTCAAAATGTTTATCGTGATGAAGTTGTCGTCAGTGACGGTAAATCAGGCGTTGCTAGATATTTAGAATCTCAAAATAGTACGAATAATACATCGGGTACGAGCTCTAAAAAGTTAAGTCGAGTAGATGCGTATTTGCAAGAACGTAATTCAGCTGAGCTTGAGTTGACTAGTGAGGAAAAGAATGCGATAAATACTCGAGTTAATGCAAAAATTGAACTGAGACAATCCGAGGAGAGCTTGATGAGTGCTGAAGATAAAGAACTAAGTGGTGTCGCTAAGTATGTTGATAGTCAAAATCAAATCAATGCAGCGCAACAAGAGGAGCAAAAGCTTTCTGGTGTTGCAAAGTATTTAGCTGACGTAGTTAGTAGCAAACCTGCTACAACTGGGGTTTCTAAATATTTATCAAATCGTATTGATGCTAAAGTAAGTAGTGTTGATCGTTATGTGATCAGCAAATCACTGGCTGATAAGAATAAACCTAAAGTTGTTATTCTGCCTGAATCAAGCGTTACTAAATACTTAGCAAGTAAGCCAACGATGTTAACAAGTCGTGTAGCAAAATATCTCGCTAAAAAAGCAGTCTCTGATAAACAAGCAGTTGCATAACTAATTCTTATAACAGTTATCATTGTTTGAACACTATTGTCTTTATCACTTTCGGTGGGTTACGAAAGTGATAAGCACTATAGCTTCTGGTTTGTTCAATTAGATCTATTTTCCTTAATGATAATTAAAGAAAATAGATTTTGTTTTTATGTTCTCTAAATATATCCAAAAGCATCAATATTCGCTTTGTGGAAATCAAAAAAATTAATTTTATTGTGGCTAAATCTTAGCTAATTCAAATACGGGCATATTAGAAATAATATGTTGTTTTTATTTTTAACTTTTAATATATAAGGTATCTAACCATGGCTAATTTATTAGATCAACTTAAAGCAGTGACTGTTGCTGTAGCTGACACAGGTAACATTGGAGCAATTCAAGAATTTACTCCACGTGATGCAACAACAAACCCATCATTAATTACTGCAGCAGCACAAATGCCTGAGTATCAAGGTATTGTTGATGATACATTAACTGCTGCACGCGAAAGCCTAGGTGCTTCTGCAAGCTCAAAAGAAGTTGCTGCTTTAGCATTTGATCGTTTAGCAGTTTCTTTTGGTTTGAAAATCTTAGAAATCGTTCCACAACGTGTTTCTACAGAAGTTGATGCACGTTTATCTTATGATACAGATGCAACTGTTGCTAAAGGTCGTGATTTAATCGCACAGTATAAAGCAGCCGGTGTTGATAGTGACCGTATCTTAATTAAAGTTGCAGCAACTTGGGAAGGTATTCAAGCAGCTAAAATTTTAGAAGAAGAAGGCATTCACACCAACCTTACTTTAGTATTTGGTTTACACCAAGCAATCGCTTGTGCTGAAAACGGCATTACTTTAATCTCTCCATTTGTTGGTCGTATTCTTGATTGGTACAAAAAAGACACGGGTCGTGATTCTTATGCACCAGCTGAAGATCCAGGTGTAATTTCAGTTACTGAAATTTACAACTACTACAAAAAATTCGATTTCAAAACAGAAGTTATGGGTGCAAGTTTCCGTAACCTAGCTGAAATTACTGAATTAGCGGGTTGTGATTTATTAACAATTGCACCTGCACTATTATCTGAGCTACAAGCGACTGAAGGCGATTTACCACGTAAATTAGACCCTAAAGCTGCTAAAGCGATGGACATTGCTGAAATCAATGTTGATAAAGCAACATTCGATAAAATGCATGCTGCTGATCCTATGGCTACTGAAAAATTAGCTGAAGGTATTAAAGGCTTTGAAAAAGCATTAGAATCTTTAGAAGAATTATTAGCTAATCGTTTGGCTGAAATTGAAGCTTAATTAGTTAAGTTTCAGACAAAGAAAAGGCCTACTTAGTAGGCCTTTTTTGTATCTGGAGATCTATTTTATTTAGCGCTAAATTATTTTATACGCATTCCAGCTACCGCACCTTCATCAGGATGTAGTACCCATAATTCTTCTCCACCAGGTCCAGCAGCAAGTACCATCCCTTCAGATAAGCCAAATTTCATTTTTCTTGGTTTCAGGTTAGCGACGACCACGGTTAATTTGCCTTCTAAATCTTCGGGTGCGTAGGCGGATTTAATCCCAGCGAACACATTCAGAGTCTCATCACCAATATCAACTGTCAGTTGTAATAATTTATTAGCTCCTTTTACATGATCTGCTTTAACAATTTTTGCGATACGTAAATCAATTTTAGCAAAATCATCAAATTCTATTTCAGGAGCAATTGGGTCAAATTTTGGCTTAACTGGCTCAGTAATTTTTTCTAAATTATCTTTAGATTCTTCAACAATTGCCGCAATTTTTGTTTCATCAACGCGCGTCATTAGAGCTTTAAACACTTTTATTTCATGATTAACTAGTGGTGTGGTTTCGCTCGTAATCCAAGTTTGTGCACTAAGGTTTAAGAAGTCTTCACTATCTGAGGCGAGTTTAGGTAAAACAGGGCTTAAATAACTGACTAATAGGCGAAATAGGTTGATACCCATGGAGCAGATATCATGTAGTTCTTGCTCTTTACCTTCTTCTTTTGCTACTAGCCATGGTTTTTTATCATCAATATATTGATTAGCTTTATCAGCAAGCGCCATGATTTCACGCATCGCCTTACCGTATTCACGAGATTCATATAAATCAGCAATACTGTCGCTAGCGCCGATAAATTGCGCAAACAACTCAGGCTCGGTACAGTTTGCAGATAATTTACCATCAAAGCGTTTTTTAATAAAACCACTACAACGGCTAGCGATATTAACTACTTTACCGACTAAATCGGAATTCACGCGTAAGGTGAAATCTTCAAAATTTAAGTCGATATCATCAATACCCGCGCTAAGTTTAGCTGCAAAGTAATAGCGTAGATATTCAGGATCTAAATGATCTAAATAGGTGCGCGCTTTAATAAACGTACCACGAGATTTAGACATTTTTTCGCCATTAACCGTTAAGAAACCATGTGCAAAAACTGCGCTAGGCGTACGGAAGTTGGCACCATCTAGCATGGCAGGCCAGAATAAGGCGTGAAAATAAATGATATCTTTACCAATGAAATGGTAAAGCTCAGTTTTACTGTCTTTCGCCCAGTATTCATCAAAATCTAAATCTTGTTTATCACAAAGATTTTTAAAGCTAGCCATATAGCCAACAGGGGCATCGAGCCAAACATAAAAGAATTTTCCTGGTGCATCGGGAATTTCAAAACCAAAATAAGGCGCATCGCGAGAAATATCCCAATCTTGTAAGCCGCCTTCTAGCCATTCTGCGAGTTTATTACTCACTTCGGATTGTAAGTGGTCTTCCGTAGTCCATATTTTTAACATGTCGTTAAAGTCAGCGAGGTTGAAAAAGTAATGTTCAGAGTCTTTTTCTATTGGTTTTTCACCAGAGACAGCCGAGACCGCATTTTTAAGTTCAATAGGCGAATAAGTAGCGCCGCAGACCTCACAATTATCACCGTATTGATCTTTTGCATCACATTTTGGGCAGTCACCCTTGATGAAGCGATCAGGCAAAAACATTTCCTTTTTAGGATCGTAAGCTTGCGTAATGGTGCGTGAGCTTATATGCCCACCATCACGTAAACGAGTATAAATTAAGCTCGAAAAATGCTTATTTTCTTCAGAGTGTGTACTGTGATAGTTATCGAAAGCAACGCCAAACTCAGTGAAATCCTGTAAATGCTCTTTGCCAACCTGAGCAATAAGTTCTTCAGGTGTTATTCCTTCGCGATCTGCCTTAAGCATAATCGGTGTGCCGTGGGTATCATCCGCACAAACATAATGACATTGATTGCCGCGTTTTTTTTGAAAACGAGCCCAAATATCAGTTTGAATATATTCAACTAAATGGCCAAGGTGAATAGGGCCGTTAGCATACGGCAGAGCACTGGTGATAAGGATTTTTCTATCTGACATAAAAGAAAATAACAAGTAAAAGTAAGGAACTAAAATAGCCGTATATTATGTCATAAAATAGCGTATTATTCCGAAAGCAAGCACTTAAATGGCTTAAAACTAGAATGACACACAATAACCAAGTAAAATACTAGGTTATTGTGTGAGCGATCCAACGAATGGAAATTAGAGAATTATGATTGAAAAACAGCAAATAGAAGATTTATTAAAAAATATTATTGATCCCAATGTTAATACAGACTTAGTTACAGCTAAGTCGGTTAAGTTTCTAAGTGTTGAAAAGGGACGTGTAGAATTAAAAATTGAACTAGGCTATCCAGCAAAAAGCTTTATTGAAGGCTTTAAGCAGCAGATTAGCGATAAAATTCAGTCTTTAGAGGGCGTTGAATCAGTCGAAGTGGTTGTGAGTGTTAATATTGTTGCGCATGGCGTACAAAACTCCTTAAAGCCAATTGAAAATATAAAAAATATTGTTGCTGTCGCTTCTGGCAAAGGCGGAGTGGGTAAATCTACAACGTCCGTTAATTTAGCTCTAGCGCTTGCTGCGGAAGGTGCTCGCGTCGGAATTTTAGATGCTGATATCTACGGGCCAAGTATTCCCATGATGTTAGGTTTATCTGGCTATCCTGACAGCCAAGACAATAAAACCATGATGCCTAAAGTATCTTATGGCATACAAACGATTTCTATTGGTTACTTAATTGATGCAGATCAACCGATGATCTGGCGTGGCCCGATGGTCACTAGTGCATTACAACAGTTATTAAATGATACTAACTGGGATAATCTCGATTATTTAATCGTTGATTTACCACCAGGTACTGGAGATATTCAACTAACATTGTCTCAGAACATCCCTGTGAGTGGTGCTGTGGTCGTTACTACGCCACAAGATATTGCATTGATTGATGCACAGCGTGGCTTAGGTATGTTTGAGAAAGTGAATGTACCCGTTTTAGGAATTATTGAAAATATGAGCATGCATATTTGTAGTAATTGCGGCCATGAAGACGCTATTTTTGGCGAAGGCGGTGGTGTGGCAATGGCAGAGAAAAACGGCCTAGAATTATTAGGTTCCTTGCCTTTAGATAAACAAATTCGTGAATTTGCAGACTCTGGTCGCCCAACAGTGGTTGCAATACCTGATAGTCGCCCCGCTGAAATTTATCGTGAAATAGCACGCAAAATGTCCGCTAAATTAGCCTTAAAAAGTAAAGACTTTAGCAGTAAATTTCCTAAAATTGTAGTGCAAGATACTTAAATAATGCTTATCAATTAACAAAATAAAAAATTTTTTCTATAAAAGGCGGTGATAGCTCAAGTGATTGAGGTATCACCGCCTTTTTTATGGCACAATAAGCAATTTTTAAACCAACATAAAATTTTCGATGGATTATCTTGTTTTAGCTTTAGGGCTAGTTGTTTTAGTTTATGCCGCAGACTGGTTTGTGGATGGTGCATCTGCCATCGCTAAAAACTTTGGTGTTTCGCCTTTATTAATTGGTTTGACGATTGTTGGTTTAGGCACATCTGCACCCGAAATTCTTGTATCTTCTATTGCCTCTTTGCAGGGGAACCCAGGTTTAGCGATTGGTAATGCCATTGGATCTAATATTGCTAATATGGGTTTAATTTTAGGTTGTACGGCCTTAATAGCGCCTTTGGCTTTTCATTCAGGACTATTAAAACGCGAGCTTCCGGTTTTAATGGCGATCAGTATTTTTTGCTATGTGTTGGCTTTTGATGGCTTAAGTGTTGTCGATGGCATTCTTATGCTGTCTACCTTAGCTGTTTTTCTTTATTGGTTAATTCAGACTGCGATGCTAGCCCGAGAAAATAAAGACGTTTTGGCGCAAGAAATAGAAAGTGAAGTTGCTGATGAAATGTCGAATACTAAAGCATGGCTATTTTTAATCGGCGGCTTGGTTGGCTTATTGTTGAGTTCTAAAGTGCTAGTTTGGGCAGCAGTGAATATTGCGCATGCGATGGGTGTGAGCGATTTGGTGATCGGTTTAACGATTGTTGCTTTAGGAACGAGTTTACCAGAGCTTGCGGCGTCTATTAGTAGTGTGTTGAAAGGCGAGGATGATTTAGCGATTGGCAATGTGATTGGCTCTAATGTTTATAACCTTTTAGCGGTTTACTCTTTACCTGCATTGATTGCCCCGGGCTTGGTTGAGGCTAGTGTTCTTGAGAGAGATTTTCCTGTTTTATTAGGGTTTACAGCGGTGCTGTTTATTTTGGGTGCGAGCTTTAAGAAGGTGGGGGGAATTAGTCGCTGGGAAGGTGCCGGCTTATTATCTGCGTATCTTTATTATCAGTGGATGATTTATCAAAGCACGCTTATATAGTTTGTTTTACATCACAGAATAAAGAAATTCACCGTTAGACGTTAGGGAAATAGGTATTATGCAGAGTCGGATCGAAAAAGCTAAAAAAATTAAAGTACTGGTTTTAGATGTGGATGGCGTTTTAACCGATGGCACTTTGTTTTTTGACAATAAAGGCAATGAGTACAAAGGATTTAATGTACAGGATGGACTGGGTATTCGAGTGATGCAAAAAGCCGGAATTCAAATTGCAGTAATTTCTGGTCGAGCGTCTAAGCCTGTCGCCTTAAGAATGGAAATGTTAGGCATTAAAATGGTGTATTTAGGGCAGTTAGATAAAAGCTTGGCCATCGAAGAAATACTGTATAAAACAGGCTGTTCAGCAGATGAAGTAGCGCATGTTGGTGATGATTTAATCGATTTGCCTGTTTTTATGCGAGTAGGATTTGCTATTGCAGTGCGTAATGCCAATGAACAAGTTTTACCTTATGTTGATTGGCAGACTGAGCAGTGTGGTGGAAAAGGCGCTGTGCGTGAAGTGTGCGATTTTATTTTGCAGGCACAAGATAAAATGCAGTTAATGGTTGAGTCCTTTAAAACTTAAATCATGATTCAAAATTACAAAGGCTTCATTAGCTTATTAATTATTGCACTGTCTTCTATGTGGTTACTTAAAAAAGTACCTGAAACCATTAGTATTGAATCAGTGGGTGTTGCTAAGCATGATGTTGATTATTTTTCTGTGAATTATACAAAGTTACAGATGGATGAATTGGGGCTGCCGGATAATAAATTGGCTGCCGATTATGCAGTACATTATCGTGATATGTCTGAAATAGAATTGATAAAACCCGTGAATACCAGTTATACACTCAGTGAACCTGCGTGGGTGACGCATTCAGAAACAGGTATTGTTTTAGATAGTGGTGATAAACTATTTTTAAATGGTAAAGTGACTATTGATAAGGTGGTGAACGACCCTATTGATCGACTGAATATAAAAACTACAAATTTAGTGCTTGAACCGAATAAACATTATGCAGAAACTGCTGAGTGGGCTGAATTGGTAACGGAGACGGATATTTTGTCAGGGATTGGAATGCAGTTATATTATCAGGCACCTATGCGACTAGATTTATTGGCACAAGTAAGAGGGCGACATGTTTATAAATAAAAAGCTAATAGCGATATTTTTTAGTTTAGCTCTGGTTTTACCTGTTGTGCATGCGCTAGAAGGCGATACAAAAGAACCTATCACCGTGGAGTCTAATTCCGGCTTTTTAGATGATAAAGAAGGGATTAGTGTCTATACAGGTGATGTGATTATCATTCAAGGTAGCTTTCGTATGGAGGCTGACCAGGTTAATATCTATATGGATAGCCAGCGTGAAATTGAAAAAATGATCGCAACAGGCAATCTAGTAAAAATTAAGCAAACGCCTGAGTTAGACAAGGAAGATTTACATGGCGTGGGTGAAAAAGTGGATTATTTTCCCGCAACGCAATTGGTTATATTAAGAGGTAAAGCTATTGTGTGGCAGGGTGGGAATAAAACAGCAAGCGAATATATAGAATATGATCGCATAAGTGAAGTGATAAAAGCAGGTGATACTACGCTGTCTAATAAGCGTGTGCATGTCACTTTACAACCCAGCAATGAAGACGATAAAAAGTAATGACAGTATTAACGGCTAAAAATATAGGCAAAGTTTACGGTAAGCGTACGGTCGTTAGTAATGTCTCTTTGACCGTGCATAGTAATGAAATTGTCGGCTTGTTGGGGCCGAATGGTGCAGGAAAGACCACCAGTTTTTATATGTTAGTAGGCTTGGTTAAGGCAGATTCAGGGCAAATATTTTACGATGATAAGGATGTCACTTTATATCCTATGCATGAAAGGGCAAGACTAGGGATCGGTTATTTACCGCAAGAGGCGTCAGTTTTTAGAAAGCTGAGTGTGGCGGATAATTTACGTGCTGTTTTGGAATTGCGTAAAGAGCTTTCTAAAGCGCAGCGTGAAATTATTGTTGATGAATTGCTTGAAGAGTTTAGTATTACACATATACGTGACAATATAGGTATGGGCTTGTCAGGAGGAGAAAGACGGCGAGTGGAAATTGCACGTGCTTTGGCGACTGACCCTGAATTTATTTTATTAGATGAGCCTTTTGCTGGGGTTGATCCCCTTTCGGTTCTGGAAATACAGGAAATTATTTCGCATTTGAAAGAACGTAATATTGGTGTGCTGATTACAGAGCATAATGTTAGAGAAACGCTGGGTATTTGTGATAGGGCTTATATACTCAATGCAGGGCAAGTGATTGCAGAGGGGAGTTCGACTGAAATTGTGGCGAATGAAGAAGTGCGGCGAGTCTATTTAGGTGAGAATTTCAGTTTATAATGATGAAAAAATACAGTATTTTATTTGTGATGGTAGCTAAGTGAAACAGTCGTTGCAGCTCCGAATGGGGCAACAATTATCGATGACACCGCAGTTGCAGCAAGCGATTAAGTTGTTGCAACTGTCCACGCTTGATTTGCAGCAAGAAATACAGCAAGTTTTAGATTCTAATATGATGTTGGAAGTGGAAGATGAGGATTACTCTTCTTCGGAGCAAAGCATCGTTGAAAATAAAGTCGATGTTAGTGATCAAATAAAAAGTGAGGGATCACAAACGGATATCCCTGATGAGCTGCCAACAGATAGTTCTTGGGATGATGTGTTTGAATCCGTTCAAATGGGGACGGCAGCCGTACCTGATAATGACTTTCCTGATTTTGAAACTCAGCGTAGTAAAGCGGAAAATTTACAGGATCATTTGATTTGGCAAATGGAGATGCTGCCCTTTTCTGAGAGAGATCGCGCGCTAGCGGTGTCTATTATTGATGCGATTGATAACAGTGGATTGCTGGGCACGGGTGTTGAAGATATTCATCAAAGCATGTCATTACAGTTGGATGAGCTTGGACTTGAGGAAGTTTATGCGATTTTACATCGCATTCAACAATTTGATCCGCCAGGCGTTGCGGGGGAAAATATCCAAGATTGCCTGGCTATACAGTTAAAGCAACTTGCAGATACAACGCCCTATAAAACGGAAGCTTTGGAATTGGTAGAGCGATTTTTGGATTTATTGGCTACACAAGAAAGTGCCAAGTTAATGAAAAAAATGGCACTTTCTGAGTCTAAGCTAGCGAAAGTGATTGCTTTAATACGCTCGCTGGATCCTAGGCCAGGTGAGTCTATTGCAGTTAAAGTATCAGAGTATGTCGTTCCAGATGTATTTGTGAGTAAAATAGAAGGGCAGTGGCGAGTTGAGTTAAATCCTGATATTTCACCTAGATTACGAGTGAATCCTTTTTATTCGGGACTAATTAAGCGCGCTGATAATAGTAAAGATAATACCAGTATGAAGGAGCATTTGCAGGAAGCGCGTTGGTTTATTAAGAGTTTACATAGTAGGAATGATACATTGCTACGTGTTGCGCAAAGTATTGTTGAAAAGCAAACTGAATTTCTTGAGCATGGCGCTATTGCGATGCGCCCTATGGTGCTCAGGGATATTGCTGAAGAACTGGAGTTGCATGAGTCCACTATTTCCCGAGTGACGACACAAAAATATATGCATCTACCTAATGGCGTTATTGAATTTAAATATTTTTTCTCTAGCCATGTGTCAACAGCAGAGGGAGGGGAGTGTTCGGCTATCGCTATTCGGGCATTTATAAAAGAGTTAGTGAGTAATGAAAACCCAGTAAAACCGTTAAGTGATAATAAAATAGCGGAATTACTAAAAGAGAAAGGAATAAATGTTGCAAGGCGAACGATTGCTAAGTATCGCGAAGCAAGCTCTATTCCGTCATCAAGCCAAAGAAAGCGGCTTTTGTAAGAAAGTAGTACAATACACAATTATTTTATCTAAGCATTAATTAGGAGAAGGATATGCAAGTTAGCATAACAGGTCATCACGTAGAAGTAACAGACGCAATGAAACAACACGTTGAAGAGAAAATTGGCAAGCTAAAACGTCATTTTGATAATGTTGTGGATGTTCACGTCATTTTAACTGTTGAAAAATTAGCGCAAAAAGCAGAAGCAACAGTACAGGTTAGTGGTGCAAAATTATTTGCTGAAGATACACAAGAAAATATGTACACTGCAATTGATCATATGGTTGATAAACTAGACCGTCAGGTTATAAAGCATAAAGAAAAATCAGCAGCAAGAGCTTAATGATTTAGGCCGTTTGATAATATTGATGATTATCAAACGGCCATTATTAAAGTGATGGTGAAAAATTAATAAGATTCAAATTGAAAGCAGCGTAAGTATTATTTCTTCATTAAGTTGAAAGTTATACTTCCCTTGTTTTTAAATGAGATTAAGCTTAGCAACGATTTATTGAGCAATCGCAACAAAAAAGGATACGTATGTCAGCAAGCATAGCGCAAGAGCAGTCAGATCTACATTTAGAGCAAATCATCAATGATTTGGATAATAATGCACTTTACGATGCGCGTGGGCATTTAAATGGTCTGTATCCGGCAGAAATTGCGTTATTGCTCAGTTCTTTACCGATTGATTATAGAAATAAAATTTGGAGTATTATCTCACCTGAAATGATGGGGGCCGTGTTAGTTATTTTACAAGGTGAGGTGCGTACAGGGTTAATCGAGCAAGCAACGGCTACACACTTAATTGATGCGACAAATACTTTAGATATTAATGACCTGTCAGTATTGGTAGGTGATTTCCCTGCTGATGTGCGTGAGAAAATATTAGAGAAAAAAGGCGATAGTCGACTTGAGATGTCCCTATCTTATGACGGGCGTACTGCAGCGGGTGTTATGAGTTTGGATGTGCTGACGATCCAAGAGAATTTAACGGTTGATCAGGTTCTAAGCTATTTGCGTGAGCAAGTTAAGATAGCGAATAATATGGATAGCTTGATTGTTGTTGATTCCTCTAATCAGTATAGAGGAATGTTGGCAGTTGCTACTTTGTTGAATCATGATACTAACCAAGTTGTGTCAACTTTGATGTCATCAGAAAAAGCAATTCCACTTAATATGGCGGTCACCGACGTTGCTTTATTGTTTGAGCAGAAAGAAATCTTATCTGCTGCTGTTGTTGATGAGCAAAGCTTTGTAAAAGGGCGAGTGTGTATTGATGATGTGCTGGATATTGTTAAGGATGAAGCTGAGCATGTGGTTTTAAGTTCAGCAGGTTTAGATGAAGAGCATGATTTATTTTCACCTGTCTTGGTCAGTGCTAGAAAGCGTGCGGTATGGCTAGCTGTTAATTTATTTACTGCCTTTTTAGCTTCTTGGGTGATTGGGTTATTCGAAGCAACGATTGAGCAAATTGTAGCCTTGGCTGTGTTAATGCCGATTGTGGCAAGTATGGGTGGAATTGCAGGAAGTCAAACCTTAACACTAGTGATTAGAGGCTTGGCGTTACATCAAATTAGTTCATCTAACTCAATGAAGTTCTTAGGGAAAGAGTTGGTTATTGGTGCGGTGAATGGTGTGGTATGGTCTATAGTAGTAGCAACGCTCGCTGCGGTATGGTTTTCTAACTGGGGCTTGGGTCTGATGTTAGGTGGTGCGATGATTATTAATCTATGTTGTGCCTCTTTGGCAGGGGTATTAATTCCTCTATTTTTACAGAAAAAAGGTATTGACCCTGCGTTGGCTGGTGGTGTGTTATTAACAACCGTAACCGATGTGATCGGTTTTATGTCCTTCCTAGGGTTGGCAACTATCTTTTTAATAAATTAAATCTCATATAAATAGGAAAGAAAATGACTATGAAAAAAGCACCTTTAGCAATAGCAGTAGGAACAAGTTTATTTGCAGGATTAACAGCTAATGTTGTTAATGCAGGTGAAATAGCTAACTTAGAAACTAATCCTTTTTCTTTAAATGAATTAGAACAAGGTTATATGCAAATGGCGAAAGCGGATACTAAAAAAACCGCTGTAAAAATGAAAGACGGTGCTTGTGGTGAAGGTAAATGTGGTGCAAGCATGACGCCGAAAGGAGCATTAGAAAAAACAGTAGAAGGAAAATGCGCTGGAAATAAACCGATGCCAAATGCAAAAAAAGGCATGGATAAAAGCATGGAAGGTAAGTGTGGTGAAGGTAAATGTGGTAGTAATATGTAATATTTTCCTGGCTGATTAAGCCTGAAATTCGCTTTTTCTAAGGCCCGTAAGTTGCAATTTTATTGACAATTTATGGGCTTTTTTATTGCCTGAAGATAAGTTGCAAGTAGTGCGGGTGAGGGGATTTTTTATATAAGTAAAAACACATATAGCATAACTAGAAACTACATTAACTTATAAAAATAAGAAACTGAAAGGTATTGTTATTTTTTGGCTCAAATGACGGGGATTTCTGAGTGGTAAAAAAATACCTAAGTGATTGTAGGGATAAGATAATTTAATCTGGAAACCGCCTTGACTAAAAAATGTAAGAGAATTATTATTGAATCACGAGTGGTGAAAAGTGGTGAAAAGTAGTTTTTTTTGGTGTTAATTCTAAGTGAAAGGGAGGCGGGCAATGTTTCGAGGTGTAACCGCCATTAATTTGGATGTAAAAGGTCGTTTTGCAATCCCTACCCGATACCGTGAAGAACTAGATGAATGCTGCGATAGTCAGATGGTTGTGACCATCGCTATTAATGAAAAAGGTGTTGGTGAACCTGGTTGCTTATGGCTGTACCCTTTGCCTGAGTGGGAGGCACTAGAACGCTCTATTAATGGCTTGCCCGCGATGAATAAAATAACCGTAAAGTTAAAGCGTTTTTTAATAGGAAATGCGACAGAAACAGTTATGGATAAACAAGGGCGTTTATTATTATCGGATAAATTACGTGAGTTTTCAGGGATGGATAAAAAAATGATGCTAGTAGGCCAACTAAATAAATTTGAAATTTGGGATGAAGCCGCTTGGAAAGCGAAAGAAACTGAGTGGATGGAAAGTGATGACGATGACGGTTTGGATACATTAGATGGGATTCCATTTTAATGACAAAAATGATGCATTTGCCGGTACTGTATAACGAAGCGTTACACGAATTAAGAATCAAACCTGATGGAATTTATGTGGATTGCACTTTTGGGCGAGGTGGGCATAGCAATGGAATATTGCAAGCCTTAGGCCCAGAGGGGAGATTGTTGTCTTTAGATAGAGATTTAGATGCAATTCAATCTGAACTTGCACAAACAATGTTAAAAGATTCACGTTTTGAATTAGAGCATTGTTGTTTTTCTGAGCTGAAAAATGTCGTTGAGAAGCGTGGCTGGCTTGGGAAGGTAGATGGCGTATTAATGGATTTTGGTGTTTCATCACCACAGCTGGATGATGCGGAGCGTGGATTTAGCTTTATGCGTAATGGTCCGCTAGATATGCGTATGGATTGTAGTACCGGATTATCCGCCGCTGATTGGTTGGCAACGGTTTCTGAGGATGACTTGGTGCAGGTGCTGTTTGACTATGGTGAAGAAAAGTTTGCACGACGTATCGCTAATGCAGTTGTTACTCAGCGATTAGAAAAGAAGTTGGAAACCACAAAACAGTTTTCTGATTTGGTAGTAGAGGCGATCCCTTTTAAGGAAAAGCATAAACACCCTGCAACACGAAGTTTTCAGGCGGTGAGAATTGCTGTCAATCGTGAATTGGAAGAAATTACTGAAGTACTGGAACAAGCAGTTAATATTTTAAATGCAGATGGCAGAATGGCGGTTATTTCCTTTCATTCACTTGAAGATCGAATTGTTAAACGATTTATTAGAGATGAGTCAAGAGGTCGATATACCGACTCTAAGTTGCCGATGTTAGCTGGAGAAGAAGCTTTATTACGTTTAAAGAAGTGCGGTCGTGCGATTAAGTCTGGGCAAGATGAATTAAAGGATAACCCAAGAGCGCGCAGTGCCGTTATGCGTGTAGCAGAACGCAAATAAATAATGAGTAAACTGCTTGTCTTTGCTTTGCTATTGATTTTTATGCTTTCAGGACTAGAGGTTATTTATAGTAAGTATGAATCTAGGAAAGCATTTATAGCAATACAGAAAGCAGAGCACACCTTAGATCGTTTAGAGGTGAGCTGGGAGCGCTTGGTTTTGGAAGAAAAAATGCTCTCTGGACACAATAGGGTTGAAAGGATTGCACGTAAAAAAATGAAATTAATGACGCTGGATAGAAAAGCGATTGTTTATATTAAGCTTTAACTATGTTGAAGCCTAAGCAAATGAAACAAAACTTTTCCAGCCGCAGGAAGTGGCTCTATCTGGTGATGAGTATTGGCGTGCTTGTTTTAATCGCTAGAGCGGTACAGTTACAAATAGTGGATATTGAATTTTTGCAGAAACAAGCAAAAAATCGACATATTAGTAAAGTGAAAATATCTGCTTATCGTGGACAGATTAAAGATGTTAACGGTGTGAGCTTAGCTGTCAGTGCGCCAGTGGAGTCTATTTGGGTTAATCCTCAATATTGTCACTTGACTGAAGCAGAGACTAAAAAAGAGAGCTTGGCCAACGCTAGGATTAAACAGCACTGTGATAGCTTAACTCAGGCGACAAAAAAACAAGTTGCTAAAGTATTGGGTATAAGCAGAAAGCGAGTTGAATATGCATTTGATGCACAGAGTAAACGAAAGTTTGTTTATTTAAAGCGTCGAGCAACGCCCGTTGTCATACAAAAAATTAAAGCATTAAATTTGCCGGGAATTGGTTTTACCAGAGAATTTAAGCGATTTTATCCTGCCGGGGAAGTGACATCGCATTTGTTGGGTTTTACAAATATTGATGACCGAGGCCAAGAAGGCTTGGAATTGATGTATGACGATCAGCTGAATGGTGTTTCTGGTAGTAAATTGGTGATACGTGATGGTAAGCGACGTGTTATTGAAGAGCAAAATGTTGAAAGTATTAAGCAGCCAGAAACTGGACAAGATATAGAATTAAGCATAGATCAGCGCTTACAATACTTGGCGTATAGAGAATTAAAAGCTGGAGCGATTAGGCATAAAGCGAAAGCGGCTTCTTTAGTGATTTTAGAAGCAAAAACAGGGAATATATTGGCGGTTGTTAATCAACCTTCGTTTAACCCAAATACCAGAAAGCATTTAACTATAGATCGTTATAGAAACAGAGCGATTACCGATAATTTTGAACCCGGCTCAACAATGAAGCCTTTGGTGGCTGCGGCCGCATTAGATGGTGGGTTTATTAAGCGCAGGCAGTTGTATTCAACAAAAGATTACAAAATTGGACGTAACTGGGTGCGAGACGGACATAAATACGGGATTTTGAGCTTAAGTAATGTGCTGAAAAAATCAAGTAATGTGGCGGCAAGTAAAATCGCCTTATCAATGCCCGCTGATTATTTTTGGCGCTTTTATCATGATTTAGGCTTTGGTGTTTCACCCGCGGTTGGTTTTCCGAGTGAAACCAGCGGTGTGTTACCTGAATATGATGGCTGGAGTAAGTTTGAGCAAGCAACCTTATCGTTTGGTTATCACTTGTCCATGTCAGTCTTGCAATTAGCCCGGTCTTATACGGCTTTAGCGGATGATGGTATATTGCATTCGGTGAGTTTGTTGAAACGTGAGAAAGATGAATATGGTGTGCGGGTTTTGTCAGCTAAAACAGCAAAATCGGTACGCAAAATGATAGAAAAAGTAGTGCATAAGGATGGTACTGCATATCAAGCGAGAATTGATGGTTACCGTGTTGCAGGTAAAACGGGAACAGTAAAAAAAGCAAACAAAGGGGGGTATGGAAGTGAATATCTTTCAATTTTTGTGGGCATGGCGCCGGCAAGTAACCCTGAGTTAGTGATTGCGGTATTGGTGGATACACCACAAGCGGGTCAATATTATGGCGGGCAAGTTGCTGCGCCTATTTTTTCGAAAGTAATGGCGGGAGCCTTAAGAGTGTTGAATATTGCGCCTGATGAAGAAAAAACCATGTCAGTCTTATTAAAAAAATAACACTATGCAGCTATCAGAATTATTAACAAATATTGCAGCAATAAAAGTAGATGTTGAGTTCTCTGATATCACTTTAGATAGTAGAAATATAAAACAAGGTGATGTGTTTTTTGCCGTGGCAGGTAACCAGCAGCATGGGATGCAATATGCTGACGCAGTGATAGCGCAAGGAGCGGCTGCGATTATTTATGATCCTGCGGAAAGTGGAAGTGCACTAGCAAATCAGTTGCAGTTTGAACCGCTAATTGCGGTTGATGCATTAAATGAAAAATTAGGGGAGCTGGCAAGCCGATTTTATGGGTTGCCTACAAAAGATTTAAATGTGATTGGCATTACCGGCACCAATGGAAAAACATCGTGTAGCCAATTTTTAGCGCAAATGCTGAATTCTACGGCTGTGATAGGCACGCTGGGTTGGGGTGTTTATGGTCATTTGCAAGCAACAAAAAATACCACGCCAGATGCATTCGTGTTGCAAAAAGTATTGGCGAGTTTTGTAAAGCAAGGCATACAGAATGTGGCGATGGAAATATCGTCGCATGGTTTGCAGCAAGGGAGAGTTAATGCAGTTAATTTTACGACCGCAGTGTTTAATAATTTAAGTCGTGATCATTTAGATTATCACGGCAGTATGCAGGCTTATTTTCAAGCGAAATGCCGGTTATTTAAATGGCCAAGTTTAAAACATGCGGTGTTAAATGCAGATGATGAGTATGCAAGGCAGATTGAATTGGAACTTGATAATAGTGTTCAAGTTTTAAGGTATAGCCTACTGCAAGGAACAGACAAAGATTTACTGGCGCAGAATATAAAATACACAGCCAATGGAATTCGTTGTGAGCTGTTATGGAATAAGCAACAAGCTGAGTTGAATGTTGCTTTACTCGGTGAGTTTAATTTACAGAATATATTGGCGGCTATTGCTGTTTTATTAGTGCAGGGCCACTCTTTAGAAGGCAGTGTTATAGCAGCAAATAAAGTTCGGCCGATTATAGGCAGAATGGAGTGTTTTAAAGCAAGAAATAATGCGCTGATTGTGGTGGATTATGCGCATACGCCGGACGCCTTGTTTAAGGTATTAAGTACTTTGAGACAACATTGTCAGCGGCAGCTAAGCGTTGTTTTTGGCTGCGGTGGTAATAGAGATATTGGTAAACGTAGCTTGATGGGACAGGTGGCTGAGCAATTAGCTGACCAGGTGATCGTGACAGATGATAATCCTCGCTATGAAGAAAGTCAGATAATTATTGATGCCATTGTGAGTGGATTAGAAGCAAAAAAAATAACTTGTATTGCAGATAGAGAGATTGCCATACAGTCAACAATTGCAGCTGCGAAAGCCGGTGATATTGTACTTATTGCAGGTAAAGGGCATGAAGAATATCAAGAGATTAATGGTATTAAAACAGTGTTTAGTGATCGAACTTTAGTTAAGGAATTAATAGAACAATGATAGACCTAAGGTTACATGAAATTTGCAACTTAGTTAGCGGTGAGATGTATGGTGAGGACAAAGTAATTAGCTCTGTCAGTATTGATACACGAGCGCTTACTAAAGGTGCATTGTATGTGGCAATAAAGGGTGAGCAGTTTGATGGGCATGAATTTATCCAGCAAGCAGAAGCGGCGGGTGCAGGTGCCTTGTTGCTTAATGAACGAATTGATTCAGCGTTGCCACAAGTCGTCGTAGCAGATACGCGACTCGCTTTAGCGGAATTGGCGGGAGCGATTAGAGATAAAGCACAGGTTAAAGTATGTGGAGTTACCGGTAGTAATGGAAAAACCACGGTAAAAGAGATGATTAGCGCGATCTTGGCGATGCAGTCACCGGTGTTATCCACATTAGGCAACTTTAATAATGATATCGGTGTGCCTTTAAGTTTATTACGATTAGAAAAGTCACATGAGTTTGCAGTGATTGAAATGGGTGCGAATCATGCCGATGAAATTGCTTACACCAGTCGCTACGCAAAGCCGGATGTAGTTGTAATTACCAATGTGGCGGCGGTACATATAGAAGGGTTTGGCTGTATAGATGGGGTTGCTTCAGCTAAAGCAGAAATTATTGAATCGCTGAGTGAGGATGGTGTAGCCATACTCAATGCGGATGATGATTATTTTAATTTATGGCGAGCGATTGCAGGACAAAGAGAATGTCTTTCATTTGGATTAAATGACATTGCTGATGTGCGTGCTGAAAACATCAGCAATACATTACAAAATGAACAGTTTATTAGCACCTTTAATCTTGTGTTTAATGAGCAGAAAACTTCAATTAAATTAGCGCTGGCTGGTGAACACAATATTAAAAATGCACTAGCAGCAAGTGCTGCTTGTATTGCTTTGGGTGTGGATGTTGCACAAATAAAACAAGGACTGGAACAACTCAGTTCTGTTAAAGGACGAATGCAATTACAAGCGACCAAAAAAGGCTATAGAGTCGTTAATGATAGCTATAACGCTAACCCGGCCTCTTTACAAGTTGCTTTAGAGGCAATACACGCGAATGCAACGAAATTTTGGGTAGCACTGGGTGAATTTGGAGAGTTAGGCACTGAAAGTTCAGAAATTCATAAAGAGATGGGGTTACAAATTAAGCGAGCAGGCGTTACGCGCTTATTTGCCACAGGAGAATTAACAAAACACACAGTTGATTCTTTTGGTGACGGGGCTAGTTATTATGCCCTGCAAGAAGATTTAATAGCAGCAATACAGGCAGAAATAGAGAGCGATGTGGTGTTGTTGGTAAAAGGTTCACGATCGCAAAAGATGGAAAGGGTAGTTAGTAGTTTGATAGACGAGACGAGAAATTAGACATGTTATTGTATTTATTTGATTATTTAGCACAGTTTGACCTAGGTTTTGGGGTTTTTAAATACCTAACATTACGTGCGATTTGTAGTGCCTTAACCGCACTGATTATTTCTTTTGTTGTGGGGCCTACTATGATTCGTAGGCTAAGCAATAAAAATATTGGCCAAAGTGTGCGTGATGATGGACCTGAAAGTCATCTTGAAAAAGCGGGAACGCCCACTATGGGGGGGACGCTGATTTTAGTCGGCATCGCTGCAAGTACTCTGCTATGGAGTGATTTAACTAACCGATATGTTTGGGTGGCATTATTAGTCACCTTAACGTTTGGAATTGTTGGTTTTATAGACGACTATAAAAAAGTGAAGTTGGGCAATAGCGATGGATTATCAGCAAGAGCTAAATACCTATGGCAATCGATTATTGCTTTAACAGCAGCATTATTTTTATTTAACAGTGCTGAAGTACCTGCAGAAACACAATTCATTGTGCCTTTCTTTAAAGAAGTTATGTTGGATATGGGTTGGACTTATGTGGTCCTGACTTATTTTGTGATTGTGGGCACCAGCAATGCAGTTAATTTAACTGATGGTTTAGATGGCTTGGCTATCTTACCAACCGTAATGGTAGCGGGTGCCTTTGCAATTTTTGCTTATTTAACAGGGCATGTGAAATTTGCTGAATACTTGGCTATTCCTTATATTCCATTAGCCGGTGAGATGGTTGTTTTCTGTGCTGCACTTGTGGGTGCAGGGCTCGGATTTTTATGGTTTAACGCATATCCCGCCATGGTGTTTATGGGGGATGTAGGCGCATTAGCATTAGGTGCTGCCTTAGGTATTGTCGCTGTATTAGTTAGACAAGAAGTGGTTTTAGTAATTATGGGTGGGGTATTTGTGATGGAAACAGTTTCCGTCATAGTGCAAGTGGCATCGTTTAAATTACGTGGCAAACGGGTATTTAGAATGGCGCCAATCCACCATCACTTTGAATTGAAAGGTTGGCCAGAACCGCATGTTATTGTCAGGTTTTGGATCATCACATTTATTTTAGTTCTGCTGGGTTTAGCGACCTTAAAGTTGAGATAAACAATGAATAACAACGCAATTTTACAGCGACTAGAAAGTCAGTTTTCTCTGAATAAGCAAACAGCTAAAGTATTAGTTGTGGGTTTAGGGAAGACAGGGATGTCGGTGGCTTATTATTTGCGTCGCTTAGAAATTGATTTTGCGATGGTGGATAGTCGTGTTAGACCGCCATTAAATGATGAACTATTAGAAAAAATGCCTGATGTACCGGTTTTTACCGGATGCTTTGATGAGGGGGTTTTTTCATTAGCAACACATCTTGTAGTGAGCCCAGGAATTTCAATGCAAGAGCCGGTGATTCAGCAGGCTTTAGCTAGAGGCGTGATTGCCTTAAGTGATATTGATTTAATAGCCTGCTCGGTTAATAAGCCGATTGTTGCTATTACAGGCTCAAATGGAAAAAGTACGGTCACGACTTTATTAGGCGAGATGGCAAAGGCTGATGGTGTACGTGTTGCTGTCGGTGGTAACTTAGGCATTCCCGCTTTAAACCTAATTGCCGATGACATTGAACTTTATATATTAGAGCTTTCCAGTTTTCAATTAGAACGTACAACACAACTGAATGCGACTGTAGCTACGGTGCTGAATATTTCTGAAGATCACTTAGATCGATATACAGGAATGCAAGACTATATTGAGCAAAAACATAAAGTGTATTCTGGGGATGGCGTGATGGTAATTAACGCCGATGACCTAGCCGTTAACGCAATGCAAGAGGCGGGGCGTGAATTGCTGACTTTTGGTTTAGATAGGCCGGCTGATTATCATATTAAACAATCAGAACAAGGTGCTTATTTAGCCTTTAAAGAACATGAAATATTGCCAATTAATGAATTAACTATTTTAGGTAAGCATAACCAAGCAAATGCGTTGGCGGCGTTAGCATTAGGTAAAGCGGTTGGCTTATCAGAGCGGGCAATGTGTCATGGCTTGAAACATTACAAAGGCTTAAAGCATCGAATGCAATTTATTGCAGATATTAATGGTGTGCGCTGGGTCAATGATTCCAAGGCAACCAACACAGGCGCTTGTGTTGCTGCACTACAAGGTTTTGATGGAAAAAATATTATTTTGATTGCAGGTGGTGATGCTAAAGGCGCGAATATGGCTGAATTACTGCCCAGCTTAAAAGCAAAGGTACAGACCTTATTATTAATTGGCAAAGATGCAGACCTTATCAAACAGGCAGTTAATGAATGTGTGCCTATTATTAAGGTAGGTACGCTTAAAAAGGCAGTGAAACAAGCGAAGAAAATTGCTGAAGAAGGGAATATTGTTTTGTTATCTCCGGCATGCGCTAGTTTAGATCAATTTGACAACTATAAATCAAGAGGCAAGTGCTTCACGGTGGAAGTTGAGGCGCTACTGTGATGATGTCAGTGTGGAGCGAGAAATTAATGCTGAGTAGTGCTTATTTAGATAAAACTTTGCTGTTTTCAACGATAAGCCTAATTTGCATTGGTTTTTTAATGATGTCATCTGCTTCATTGCACTTGGGGTTAGCGCGTATGGATAGTATTTTTTATTACCCCACTCGGCAGTTGATACATATTGCTATTGGCCTGGTTGCGGCGATTGCTATTTATAGTGTGCCTATGAGTTTTTGGGAAACGTACGGAACGCAGTTGTTTTTTGCAGGTATAGGCTTGTTAGTTTTAGTCTTAGTTCCGGGTTTAGGTGTCAAGGTTAATGGCAGTACCCGTTGGCTTGCATTGCCAGGCTTTAGGTTTCAGGTATCCGAAGCAATTAAATTAAGTGTTGTGATTTATATGGCAGGGTTTATCACAAGACATAGTGAGTTAGTGACCGATACCGCTTATGGCCTAATCAGACCCGTGGTTTTATTATCCACTGCTTGTGCTTTATTACTTATAGAACCCGATATGGGCTCGGCTGTGGTGATTATGGTCATCGCTATGGGAATGATGTTTTTAGGTGGTGCACGGTTAAAGCAGTTTGCAGTATTGATCGGTTTAGTCTCCGTAGTAGCAACGCTTGCTATTGTTCTTTCTGAATACCGACAAAAAAGAATGAATAGCTTCTTGAACCCTTGGGAAGATCCTTTAGGTGATAGTTTTCAGCTAGTACAGGCACTCATCTCTTTTGGACGAGGCGAATGGCTAGGTGTTGGTTTAGGTGCGGGCGTGCAAAAGTTATTTTATCTACCCGAAGCGCATACCGACTTTTTATTTTCTGTATTAGGTGAAGAGCTTGGGTTTATAGGGGTGCTATCGGTGATTTTATTATTCACTGCGATTGTTTGGCGTGCCTTTGTTATTGGTGTCATGGCGGAAGAGCTAGGGCAGCGATTTTCAGCGTTTATTGCTTATGGCTTAGGTGTTTGGTTTGCATTTCAATCCTTCGTTAATATCGGTGTGAATATGGGAGTGCTACCGACGAAAGGCTTAACACTGCCGTTTATGAGTTATGGCGGGGGCAGCATGATTGTCATGTGTTGTGCTATCGCCTTACTTTATCGAGTGAATAGGGAAGTGCAGCAAATAAAACAAGGGAAGGATAAAGAGGTGCATTATGGATAAGCGCATTGTGATTATGGCTGGCGGGACAGGGGGGCATATTTTTCCTGCATTAGCGGTTGCTCAAGAGTTACAAAAACAACATTGGCAAGTGAGTTGGATAGGAACGGAACAGGGCATGGAAAGCCAGGTTGTTCCACAAAATAAGATAGCGATAGATTTCTTAAGTGTTAATGGCCTGAGAGGGAAGGGGCGACTAGCATTAATTAAAATGCCTTTAATGTTGATAAAAGCGTGTTTAGAAGCGCGTAAAGTCTTGCTGCTAAGAAAGCCGAATGTTGTCTTAGGGATGGGTGGGTTTGTCGCGGGTCCTGGTGGGCTCATGGCTAAATTAATGGGTATCCCTTTGGTTATTCATGAGCAAAATCGGGTACCTGGTACAACCAATCGATTATTAGCAAAAGTGGCGAAAAAAATATTACAGGCATTTCCCAATAGCTTTCCTGTTAGGGCGCAGGCAATTTGCACGGGAAATCCATTGCGGGCTAATTTTTTAAAGCAATATAAGCTTGAGAATAGAGCAGCAGGGAGCCCTTTAAGAATACTGGTTGTTGGGGGAAGCTTAGGGGCTCAACGCTTAAACCAAGTGATGCCAGAGACAGCGAAGTTGATCGAAAATGTAAGCATAAGGCATCAAACTGGCACAAAAATGCAAGCGGAAGTCGAGCAGAGTTATCAGGCTAAAAATGTACCAGCCAATGTCACTGCTTTTATTGATGACATGAGCGAAGCTTATCACTGGGCGGATGTGGTGGTATGTCGTGCAGGCGCAATGACGATTAGTGAAATCGCAGCAATGGGTATTCCAGCAGTACTAGTGCCTTATCCCTATGCGATTGATGATCATCAAACTGCGAATGCAGAATACTTGGTTGAAGCCGGTGCAGCGGTGATTATTCAACAAGATAAATTAGAAATAGGCTATTTGGCTGAAACGATTAAAGATTTGATGAAAAATAAAGAAACAATGGCGATTGCAGCAAAACAGAGTGCGAAATTAGATGCGACAGGGCAAGTGGCTAGTTATTGTGTTGAGGTGGCTAAATGAAATTCTCTAACAATTTAGCAATCAGGCAGCCCTTAGGTGATATTCAAAATATACATTTTGTTGGGGTGGGTGGCACAGGTATGAGCGGTATTGCAGAGGTATTATGCAATCTTGGTTATGCCGTATCGGGTTCCGATATTAAAGAAAGCCCAGTAACAGAACGATTAAAAGCCGTAGGCATTAAGATTTTTGTCGGCCATGATAAAAGTAATGTTGATGCCGCAGATGTTGTGGTCACTTCAACCGCAGTTGATAAAAGCAACCCTGAAGTTAAACAAGCGTACCAAAATCGCACGCCGGTGATTCCACGCGCTGAAATGTTAGCAGAACTTATGCGCTTTCGTTTTGGTATTGCGGTTGCGGGAACGCATGGCAAAACTACAACGACGAGCTTAGCCGCGAGTATGTTGGCTGAAGCGGATATGGATCCTACTTTTGTTATTGGCGGACGACTGAATAGTGCAGGAACGAATGCTAAATTAGGACAAGGGCAGTACTTAGTCGCAGAAGCAGATGAAAGTGATGCGTCATTTTTGCACTTGCAACCGATGATTGCGGTGGTCACTAATATTGACCAAGACCATATGGAAACCTATGAGGGTAGTGTTGCTCGGTTAAAAGATACCTTTGTTGAATTTTTACATCATGTACCGTTTTATGGCTTAGTGGTTATGTGTATTGACGACGAAGGGGTGAGGGATATTTTACCTAGAGTACTGAAACCGATTAGAACCTATGGTACGCGTGAAGGCGCTGATATAAGAGCAGTTAACATCAAGCAGCAGGGCTTATGTACAAGCTTTACTGTGCAGCGCTGGGATGATCATGAAGATTTGCAAATAACCCTCAATATGCCAGGCGAGCATAATATGTTGAATGCCTTGGCTGCCATCACCATAGCGACAGAATTAAAAGCAAAAAATGCAGCTATTATTAAAAGTTTGGCGGAATTTAGCGGTGTAGGTCGACGTTTTCAACTGAATGGGGAGCTTGCTTTAAAACAAGGCAGTGTCACTTTAGTTGATGATTATGGGCATCACCCAACTGAAGTAAAGGCGACGATTCAAGCATTAAAACAAGCGTGGCCAGATAATCGCTCAGTGGTGGTTTTTCAGCCGCATAGATATTCACGAACACGTGATTTATTTGAAGATTTTGTGAATGCTTTATCAGCAGTTGATGTATTGATTTTATTAGAAGTGTATTCGGCAGGTGAAGAGCCCATTACCGGGGCGGATGGTCGCGCGTTAAGCCGAGCAATTCGTTTGCGTGGGCAGGTGAATCCTATTTTTGTAGAAAAAACAGAAGACTTAGCCAGTATTTTAGCGGGTTTATTGCAAGACGATGATGTCTTATTAACAATGGGCGCGGGCAATGTAGGCCATATCTCTACCGAGCTTCCTGCGCAACTTACTAAGATTTTGCAAGGGTGAAGCAAATGACTACTCAACTAACAGGACAATTATTACGTCATGAAACATTGGCGAAATATACCAGTTGGCGGGTAGGTGGTGTTGCGGAAAAAATGTATATTCCGAGCGATAAAGCGGATTTAGAATTATTTATTGCAGAACTCAACAAAGATGAGCCAATTTTTTGGTTAGGTTTGGGTAGTAATCTGTTAATTCGTGATGGCGGATTAGCAGGAACGGTAATTAATACACGTGGCAAAGTTAAGCAAATGACATTAGTAGATGAAACTCATGTCTATGCAGAATGTGGTGTGCCTTGTGCACATATTGCACGATTTTGTGCAGAAAATAATTTAGCCGGCGCAGAGTTTTTTGCGGGCATACCGGGCACTTTAGGTGGCGCATTAAAAATGAATGCTGGGGCATTTGGTGCAGAAACTTGGAATTTAGTGGAGCAGGTTGAAACACAAGCGGCTGGAGAAACGGTAGAAAAAAGAACTGCTGATGAGTTTAGTGTAACTTATCGCTCAGTAAATGGCATAGATGATGCATGTTTTTTATCGGCAACGTTAAAACTAATGCCGGCTAAAGATAAAAAAGGGCAAGTGTTAATTAAACAATTACTGGCAAAACGGAATGCATCACAGCCAACAAATTTACCTAGCTGTGGTTCGGTTTTTAGGAATCCTGATAATGATTATGCTGCACGATTAATTGAAGCCAGTGATTTAAAGGGCTACAAAGTGGGTGGTGCTGAAGTTTCCACAAAGCATGCTAATTTTATTGTTAATACAGGCAATGCAACAGCAATGGATATAGAACAATTAATTAACTATGTTCGTGGTGAAGTGAATAAACAGCAAGGTGTTGAGTTACAAACTGAGGTATGTATTTTAGGCAGAACGCTATGATGCAAGCGGATGATTTTGGCCGAGTTGCGGTATTAATGGGAGGCGCTGCTGCCGAGCGTGAAATTTCATTGAATAGTGGCATGGCAGTTTATGAATCTTTATTACGCAGTGGTGTTAATGCGATAGCGGTTGATGTCAAAAATAATGTATTAGATGCATTGCAAGGGAAAAAATTTGACCGTGTGATTAATGTTATACACGGGCGTGGTGGTGAAGATGGTGTGGTGCAAGCAGTATTAGAAAGTTTAAACTTGCCTTATACCGGCAGTGGTGTTTTAGCCTCGGCACTCACCATGGATAAATTGCGCACTAAATTATGTTGGCAAGGTGCAGGGTTGGCAACACCGGCATGGTTTGTTTTGCAATCTGTAGAGGATGTAGAGCAATGTGCGGAAAGTTTAGCTTTCCCCGTCATTGTAAAGCCTGCTGAAGAAGGTTCTAGCCTTGGGATGAGTAGGGCGGAGAATAAACAAGAATTATTAATTGCTTGGCAAGAAGCCGCGCAATACCAGTGTGATGTGTATGCAGAAGCATGGGTACAAGGGAAAGAATATACGGTCGGAATATTAGCTGGGAAAGCGTTACCGGTTATTCGCTTAGAAACGCCGCATATTTTTTATGATTTTGATGCGAAATATCGTGCAAATACCACGCAATACCATTGCCCAGCAGGGTTAACTGATGAAGCAGAAGCTGCTTTAGCTGCATTGGCATTGGAGGCATGTGAGGTGGTTGGCGTTACGGGTTGGGGTAGAGTCGATGTGTTTATTGATGAACAAGGAAAGAGTCAATTAATTGAAGTGAATACTGTGCCGGGAATGACTGATCATAGTTTAGTGCCCATGGCGGCAAAGCAAGCAGGGCTAGATTTTGCCGCTTTGGTACTAGCAATACTAGCCACGAGTATTAAATAGTGGAAAACTCAGAGTGGCGTGAGCAATTAGGATTTTTTGCTTTTATTTTATTGGTGCTGGTTTTGAGTTATTTTCCTATTAAACAGTTTATTGAAAACTACCAACCGATTCGTTATGTGCGGGTAGGTGGGGAGTTTCAATATATTAAAAAAACAGAGATTCAAGAGAAAATTAGTCCACTCTTAAATGCGGGATATTTCTCAGTGAATTTATTGGCAATACAGCAAGCAGTGATGACTTTACCTTGGATAGATAAAGTATTAGTACAGCGCGTTTGGCCGAATCGTTTAGAGTTAAAAGTTTATGAGCAGAGGCCGGTTGTACGCTGGGGAAAGGGCGCATTGTTGAATGCGCGGGCTGAAGTTTTTAAGCCGGTTAATATGGATGTTTTTCAATCATTACCGATGTTAAAAACACCGGAAGGATTGAAAAAGGAATTATTGCTAACCATGCAGAATATGGAGCAAGAGTTAGAGATTAGAGATTTAGAGTTAACGGAATTTAAGGTAAATAAACGCTTGTCATGGGATATTTCATTAAACAATGGAATACACGTTCAGCTGGGAAGAATTGAACCCTTACAAAAATTTATGCAATTAATGAATACATTAAGTGTTTTGGGTAAGAAGGTAAGTAAAATAGCTTCTATTGATATGCGTTATCCAAACGGCTATGCAGTCGCATGGCAAAAAAATGAAAAAATAAAATGGTAAAGAAAGATAGATTTTAATTTGATAAGGCACATCAAAGGCAAAGGTTATGGCAAAACAATTAGATCGTAATTTAATAGTAGGACTGGATATAGGAACCTCTAAGGTTGCCGCTATCGTTGGCGAGCTCAACGAAGATGGCGAAATAGAAGTAATCGGTATTGGATCTACTCCTTCGCGGGGCTTAAAGAAAGGTGTGGTAATTAATCTTGAAGCAACAGTGACTTCAATTCAGAGAGCGGTTGAAGAAGCGGAGTTGATGGCGGGCTGTGAAATCAGCTCGGTTTATGCGGGCATTGCGGGCAGTCATGTTAAAAGTTTAAATTCACACGGTATCGTTGCCATACGTGAGAAAGAAGTCACACAATATGATATAGACAGAGTAATTGATTCGGCCAGAGCAGTTGCCATTCCTGCCGATCAAAAAATTCTACATATTTTGCCGCAAGAATTTATTATCGATATGCAAGAAGGTATTAAAGAGCCGATTGGTATGTCAGGGATACGCTTAGAAGCAAAAGTGCATATGGTGACAGGTAGCGTAAGTGCCTCGCAAAATATCATTAAATGTATTCGCCGCTGCGATTTAGATGTGGATGATATTGTGCTGGAACAATTAGCCTCTTGTTCTTCTGTATTGACGGATGATGAAAAAGAACTCGGTGTTTGCCTGATCGATATTGGGGGGGGGACAACGGATATCGCCATCTTCTCGCAAGGTGCAATCAAGCATACGGCAGTTATTCCGATTGCCGGAGATCAAGTGACTAATGATGTAGCCGTTGCCTTACGCACACCTACACAAAGTGCTGAAGATATTAAAAAAGCTTATGCCTGTGCATTAACACAGCTTGCTGATGCGAATGAAATGATTGATGTGCCTAGTATTGGTGATCGACCTTCGCGAAAAATATCCAAACAAAATCTAGCAGAAATCATTGAGCCTCGCTATGAAGAGTTGATGTTATTAGTGCAGGCTGAATTAAGACGTAGTGGATATGAAGGTTTAATGGCGGCAGGCATTATTTTAACGGGCGGTAGCGCTAAGGTAATGGGGTTGATTGAATTAGCGGAAGAAATTTTTCATATGCCAGTTAGACTCGGTGTGCCTCAGCATATTATTGGCTTAACCGATGTCGTAGAAAACCCAATTCATTCAACCGGGGTAGGTTTGTTGTTATATGGCAGAGACCACTTGGTCGGAAGTGAACAGGTAAATGAATCAGGAGAAGGTGTTTTTTCTAAAATGAAGGGCTGGTTCCAAAGAAATTTTTAACGATATTGTAAGTATATTTTTTTTAACGAATAAGTAAATTGGATAAATTAGGGCGGCAATCATGAAATATGAATTAATGGATTTAGGGTTAGAGAATGCAGTCATCAAGGTTGTTGGTGTTGGTGGAGGCGGTGGTAATGCTGTTAATTATATGCTCAACAAGAATATTGAAGGTGTCGAGTTTATTTGCGCTAACACGGATGCACAAGCACTACGTCGTTTAGATGTGGAAAGTGTTATCCAACTAGGGGCAGAATTAACGCAAGGTTTAGGTGCTGGAACGGATCCTAATATTGGTAAAGAAGCGGCAGAAGAAAATAAAGATCTGATTCGTGATGTGTTAGAAGGCGCAAATATGCTATTTCTAACTGCAGGCATGGGTGGTGGCACAGGAACAGGAGCGATCCCTGTGATTGCGGAAATCGCTAAAGAATTGAATATTCTAACCGTTGCTGTGGTCACTAAGCCTTTCGATTTTGAAGGGAAGAAGAAGCAAGCGGTTGCCGATATGGGAGTTGCTGAATTAGAAAAGTTTGTTGATTCACTGATTATTATTCCTAACCAAAAATTATTACCGGTTTTAGGTGCGAATGCATCAATGAATAAAGCGTTTAGCGCGGTTAATGATGTTTTATTAGATGCGGTACAGGGAATTACCGAGCTCATCACTGCACCAGGAATTATTAATGTTGATTTCGCGGATGTGAAAACAGTGATGTCTGATATGGGTGCTGCTATTATGGGTACGGGTCAAGCAAACGGTGAAAACAGAGCGCGTGTTGCTGCAGAAAAAGCAATTTCTTGCCCTTTATTAGAAGATATTGATCTACAAGGTGCTCGTGGCATTTTAGTTAATATTTCAGCGGTTGATATGGGTATTGCTGAATTTGATGAAGTGGGTCAAATTGTGCATGAACTGGCTTCAGATGATGCGGTTATCAAAATTGGAACAGCCGTTGATGAAACTTTAGGTGATGAGATTAAAGTAACCGTTGTTGTAACTGGAATGGGCACTAATCGAGATGCAGCATTAAATAAACCAGTTAAATTAGTACAGCCTTCAGTAACGACTGAAACAGCAACAACAGGTGGAACTGATTATTCAAGTTTTGATACACCGCCTGCGACACGTAAGCCGACTGAAAGCAGAGAAACGCGTTTTGGTGCACAGCCTAAAAATAGTACCGATATGGATTATTTAGATATTCCTGCTTTCTTAAGAAGACAAGCAGATTAATAAGGCTGAATGAAAATCAGTATTATTGGTAGAATATGCCTAAAGAAGGCGATTGTAAAAGTGGCAGTATCGATGTCTGATACCAATACTCATAATTAGGCATATAAGGTTACGCGGTAGATGATAAAACAAAGAACGTTAAAAAATGCAATCAGAGCAACGGGTGTTGGTTTACACACGGGCGATAAAATTTATTTAACGCTACACCCAGCAGCTGAAAATACAGGGATTAAATTTAGACGAGTTGATCTAGATGAAGCTGTCACGATTGATGCAACCCCTTTCAACGTTGGAGAAACGGTTTTATCAACCACGTTAGTGCAAGAGGGTGTCAAAGTCTCCACGATAGAACATTTATTGTCTGCGATGGCGGGCTTAGGTGTTGATAATGCGTTAGTTGATGTCTCTGCTGCCGAAGTGCCTATTATGGATGGCAGTGCAGGGCCTTTTGTATTTTTATTGCAATCAGCAGGGGTGCAAGAGCAAGCAGCACCTAAGCAATATATTAAAATTAAACGTGAAATAAAAGTAAGCGATGGCGATAAATGGGCTGCTTTTGTTCCTATGGATGGTTTTAAAGTCACCTTTACTATTGATTTTGAGCATCCTGCATTTCAAGAAGATGTAAAAACCGCTACTATGGATTTTTCATCCACTACGTTTGTAAGAGAAGTAAGTCGTGCGCGGACTTTTGGATTTATGAAGGATATTGAATTCCTAAGAGAAAATAACCTGGCTTTAGGCGGAAGTTTAGATAACGCGATTGTTATTGATGACGACAAAATCCTGAATGAAGGTGGCTTGCGTTATGCCGATGAGTTCGTTAAACACAAAATGCTCGATGCGATTGGTGATTTATACTTACTAGGACATAGTTTGATTGGCGAATATCAAGGTTATAAATCAGGCCATGGTTTAAATAATCAATTATTAAGAGCATTGCTCGCAGACACAGATGCCTGGGAAATGGTTACCTTTGAAAATGAAGACGATGCACCGATTTCTTTTATGCGTTCAGCTGAAACAAGGTCTGGCGAATAATAAAACTATAAGCCTTATTTTTTAGAAAAGATAAGGCTTTAGGTGTTTTTTTGTAAGGTTGCGCTTAGACTTAATAATGCGTCTTTTAATTTACTGTCAGAAGTGCCTTCAGCGCTACTTCTAATTAAATTAACACTATCGATAGAAGGGAATACTTTTTTTTCTTCAACTTCCTTTATAAATGGCTTAGGGTCTAAAACTCTAATACGCACCTGCTGGATTCTTGCATTACTTTGTTTGTTGACCGCATCTTTTATTTGCGTGCTTAAAAAACGCAACTGCGAAGCCCACGCTGCAGAACTGACATATACTAATAGCCGCGACTCATTAATTACACAGTCTTTGATGTGCGGCTTTAATTGAGAAGGGCTGGCCGCTAAAATAATTCTTAAAATCTGTTGATGCTTATTGAAGTGCGCTTGAATGGCGGGCGAGTAAGAATAAAAGCTGGCATTTTTAAAACTCATTATTATTCTCACGACTATAAAATGATTTAATTAGACTTAGGTAAAGCGCTGTTGATAAACCAGAAGAGCCAAACACCATAGCCATCACCATAATTTGATAACGCGCAGCAACAAAGGGTGAAGTTCCCGATAAAATTTGTCCTGTCATCATGCCCGGCAAAGTAACTAAACCTACTGCAAACAAAGAATTCACGACGGGGATCATCGCTGCTTGAAAAGCAATGTTTCTTGCTTGAGCAAACGTGTCATGGTGATTTAGTTCGGCTTGTAATCGTTCTGCTGCAAGACTCACACTGTTCATAGAATTAGCAAAAATCATCCCTGCAATAGGCACCATATAATGCGGTTCATACCAAGGAGTCAGTTGTAGTGTTCCTTGAGTAATCAAGAGTAAAGTCAGTCCGCCACCTAACGCAATCGCTGCTAAAGAATATTGGTAAAAGCGTATACGATATTCAGGCACTGTGCCTAATGCAATCCAGCTTGAAGTCATACACATAAAACATAAAATCAATAAAATAACGCCACTATCTTGCGAATCAAAAATAAAACTCAGTACATAACCAATTAGTAATAACTGAGTAAACATACGCATTAAGGCATAAATCGGTCGAGTAATACTCAGTGACCAGCGAATAAAAATCAGTAATACCAGCAGGACAGGAATTAAGGAAATGGAAAGTTGAGAAAAATTAATGATCTCGATGGTTTTGTTCATAAAGCCTCTGGAATACGGGGGGACGCTTATTTTAAGTAAGACTTTATTTGCGGTGCAAAATACCACAGTAAAAAGAGTATAGCTGCGGTTATCAGCACGGGAATAGCAATTTCTGGGTTAGTGCGTAAAGTGACTTTGGCAATGGCTAAAATAAATAGTCCGGTCGCTATTTTTAGCAAAGCAACAATCCAACTTAATAGTTCAGTGATTATTTTTTTTAATGTATTCAAAAATGGGCCCTGAAGATCAAATAGATAAGTGGGTAAGCGATAAGCTATCTCACCAATATAGACGCTTATTTTACAATAGAATCAAAAGCGCTGACGTTAATCTATGAATTAATCTTGCTTAGTGCTTACACAGGTTAAAATAGAGTCAAACCTACCTAATTGAGACCGTTTATGGCTATTAGTTCCACCATCAATAAAGTATCAGTGAATATTGCTGATATGGACCAGCATTATTACCAGACCCATGAATTAAGAATGGCACAGCACCCTTCCGAAAACGATTTTCGCTTTATGATTAGGTTGGTTGCATTTATGCTGAATGCGAGTGAGAATTTAAGTTTTACAAAAGGCCTGAGTAGTGATGATGAGCCTGAATTGTGGCAGAAAAATTTAACCGATGATATTGAGTTGTGGATTGACCTCGGTCAAGTTGATGAAAAACGCATTCGTAAGGCGTGTGGGCGCGCAGATAAAGTCATTATTTATACCTATCATGAAGGAAAAGCGAAGGTGTGGCGCGAACAGCAGCAAGCTAAATTACAGAGATTTACTAATCTAAGCATAATACATATTCATGCAGGCGATATTGATAAACTGCTTAAACGCTCGATGCAATTGCAATGTAATATTCAAGATGGCGAAATGTATTTAAGTGATAATGACTTAAATTTCACTATCAGCGTAGAAAAATTTTAATGGGTAGTTTAGCTTGCATGATGGAATGCCTGCGTAAAGGTTCTTTATCATGCAAAAAAACTATAAAATAGACACTTATTTACATCGATTAGGAAAATTTTTAGTACCTAAATCGTATTTTCTACCTGCCTTACTCAAATACCCTGCATGAAAAAAAGTGATTTTTACTACGAACTTCCTGATGAACTTATTGCCCAAAAACCTTTAGCAGAACGTAGCAGTAGTCGATTGTTATGCTTAGATAAAACAACGGATGCTTTGCAGGATAAGCAATTTACCGATTTTTTAGAGCTACTGAATAAAGACGACTTATTAGTGCTTAATAATACCAAAGTGATTCCCGCACGTTTATTTGGGCTAAAAGAAACCGGGGGGAAAGTCGAAATACTCATAGAGCGTGTATTAGCTAATCAAGAAGTATTGGCGCATACCCGTGCGAGTAAATCACCCAAAGCTGGCAGCATTATTAACTTAGATGCGGGCTTTCAGTGTGAAGTATTAGGGCGAGAAGAGGACTTGTTCCACCTGCGCTTTAAAGGTGAGCAAGACTTAGCAGATATCTTGCAACAAATTGGCCATATGCCATTACCACCGTATATCGAACGTGCAGATGATGATAATGATCAGACGCGTTACCAAACGGTATTTGCCGAACAAAGTGGTGCGGTTGCCGCACCCACGGCAGGCTTGCATTTTGATGAAGCGATGATGGCAAGTATTAAAGCAAAAGGCGTACAAATTACTTTTGTCACCTTGCATGTCGCGAGCGGTACTTTTCGCCCCGTTAAGGTAGATGATTTATCCGCGCATATTATGCACAAAGAATTTTTTAATGTACCCGCCGAAACCGTGCAAGCGGTTGAAAATGTAAAGCAAAAAGGCGGGCGTGTGATTGCCATAGGTACTACGGCGGTACGTTCATTAGAATCCGCATCGACATCAGGGAGATTACAAGCCTGTAGTGGCGATACTAACTTATTTATTACTCCAGGTTATGAGTTTAAAACGGTTGACGCCATGATTACTAATTTTCATTTACCGGAATCAACTTTGTTAATGCTAGTCTCCGCCTTTGCAGGATATGAGCGCATAAAAACACTGTATGCGCATGCAATAGCAGAAAAGTATCGTTTTTTTAGTTATGGCGATGCGATGTTCTTACAAAGACAGACATTTCTTTAACGGTTTTTAAACCAGCCCTTCAATTTAACGCTACTTAAAATGTAATGTCAGAGACTTCAGCAATATTATCCCCTAAAGTTCCTCATAAAATTAAACAGCCGGTCATTTGGTCGGGGCTGGAAGGTTGTGCTGATTCGCTTGCGATTGCCACAGCGATTAAAAATGAATCGCGCTTATTTGTGGTATTAACGCCAGATACACAAACGGCATTACGTTTAGAGCATGAGTTAGCATTTTTTTTGCAAGACGAATATCCTATTCTGCATTTCCCTGATTGGGAGATTTTACCTTACGATGTTTTTTCACCTCTGCCCGAAATTGTCTCAGAACGGCTCAAGACTTTAGCTAAATTACCCGAAGTCACACGTGGTGTATTGGTGATTTCTATCCCTACGTTAATGCATCGGCTTACACCGAGAGACTATGTATTAGCGAATAGTTTTTCTATTAAAGTAGGCAGTACTTTTAATTTAGATTTACAGCGAATTCAGTTAGAAGCGGTGGGTTATGAGTGTGTTTCGCAAGTGGTACAGCATGCGGAATTTGCCGTGCGTGGCGCGATTATTGATTTATTTCCGATGGGCAGTAAATTCCCGTTTAGGATTGATTTATTAGGTGAGGAAGTCGATTCAATTCGTACGTTTGATCCTGAAACTCAGCGCTCATTAGATAAAGTAGATGAAATTAAACTGTATCCTGCGCATGAGTTTCCGTTTACAGATGATTCCATCAAACATTTTCGCCAATCCTTTCGCGAGGCATTCCCTGATAATTATCAAGATAATATTATTTATAAAAATATTACAAATAATATTACGCCGAGTGGTATTGAGGCGTATTTACCGCTCTTTGTCGATAAAATGGAAACCTTGTTTGATTACTTACCGGTAACCACCGCTTTTGTTTTACCCGAGACTATAGCGACATCCTCATCGACCTTTATAGCAGAAGTAGAAGAGCGCTATGAGCAGCGTAAATATGATTTAGAGCGGCCACTATTGGCGGTCGATAGATTGTATTTGTCGAGCGAGGAATTTACCGCTGCCATTGATGCATTCAGGCGTATTTATATAACAGCAGATAACAATAGCACAAGTGATTGGTCGGCAGAAAGTCTTACGCTGCCGGAAATGACCATTGATGCGCGCTTAAAAGAGCCCGCAAGTCGTTTAAAATCCTTTATTGCCAATAGTAGTAGTCGGGTTTTGTTGGTTGCGGAAACGGCAGGGCATCGAGAAGCATTATTAGAGCGATTGCGTGGCTATAAAATTTTGGCAAAAAATGTCAGCAATTGGGGTGATTTTTGTCAGAGTGATAAATCCCCCTGTATTGTTGTTGCGCCTTTAGATCATAGCTTATACCTACAAAAAGCGGGCTTGGTCATTATTACCGAAAGCCAGTTAACGGGAGATAAAGCACAGCAACGTCGCAGAAGAAAAAAATCCAGTGCTTATGCTTTAGAAAAGATGATCCACAATTTGGATGATCTTACTATCGGTGCGCCTGTGGTGCATCAAGAACATGGTGTTGGACGTTATTTAGGTTTACAGGTTTTAAAGTTTGGCGAGATTGAAGCTGAATTTTTAACCTTAGAATATGCAAATGAAGATAAGCTGTATGTCCCTGTTTCTACCTTAGATGTGATTGGGCGATATACCGGTGCAAGCCCAGATACAGCCCCCTTACATAAATTAGGCGCTGATCAATGGAGTAAGGCAAAGAAAAAAGCCTTAGAAAAAATTCATGATGTTGCTGTGGAATTATTAGATATACATGCAAAACGTGCGCTTAAAAAAGGTCATGCCTTTGAATATTCCGAAGCCGAATACTTAGCCTTTGCCGATGCCTTTCCTTTTGAAGAAACGCCGGATCAGCAAACATCAATCGATTCTATTTTAGAAGATATGCATTCACCACACCCGATGGACCGTGTGGTTTGTGGCGATGTCGGTTTTGGTAAAACAGAAGTGGCGATGCGCGCGGCGTTTATTGCAGCGCAAAGTGGTAAGCAAGTCTCAGTTTTAGTGCCCACGACTTTATTAGCTCATCAGCATTTTCAGAATTTTAGAGATCGTTTTGCCGACTGGCCATTTAGAGTTGAAGTGTTATCACGCTTTATTACCCCTAAGCAGCAAAAAATCATTATTGCAGATTTAGCGGAAGGTAAAGTCGATATTGTTTTGGGTACGCACAAGTTATTGTCCAAAGAAATCAAATATCGTGATTTAGGCTTAGTGGTTATTGATGAAGAGCACCGATTTGGTGTGCGTCAAAAAGAGCATTTCAAGACGGTACGCCAAGAAGTTGATTTATTAACGCTAACCGCTACACCGATTCCGCGTACCTTGAATATGGCGATGGCAGGTTTACGAGAAGTATCGATTATTGCGACACCGCCGCCGAATCGCCATGTGATTCGCACCTTTATTACCGAGTGGATAGATTCATTAGTGAAAGAAGCCTGCCAACGTGAAATCAAACGCGGTGGGCAAATGTATTTTTTACATAATGATGTTAAATCGATGGAGAAAATGGCGCGTGAATTAGAAAAATTAGTGCCTGAAGCACGCGTAGAAATTGCTCACGGACAAATGCCAGAGCGTGAGTTAGAGCGAATCATGCTAGATTTTTACCATCAACGCTTTAATGTTTTACTCAGCACAACCATTATTGAAAGTGGTATCGATATTCCCACCGCGAATACTATTATTATTAACCGTGCGGATAAGTTAGGTTTGGCGCAGTTACATCAACTTCGTGGCCGAGTAGGGCGCTCTCATCATCGCGCTTATGCGTATTTTATAGTGCCGCCTAAATCATTAATTAGTAAAGATGGTATTAAGCGTTTAGAGGCTTTAGAAACCTCTGGTGAGCTTGGTGCAGGTTTTATGCTCTCAACGCATGATATGGAAATTCGTGGTGCAGGTGAATTATTGGGTGATGGGCAAAGCGGACAAATACAGGAAATTGGTTTTACCTTATATACTGAGTTATTAGATCGTACAGTGAATGCGTTAAAATCAGGTAAGCAAACGAATTTAGATGCACCTTTACATGTGGGGACTGAGGTTGATTTGCAAACCGCCGCATTAATTCCTGAAGACTATATGCCGGACATTCATGCGCGATTAGTTTTATATAAGCGTATTTCCAGTGCAAAAGATAAGGATGAGTTGCGTGATCTGCAAGTTGAAATGATTGATCGTTTTAGCTTATTCCCTGAGCCTGTTAAAGTATTATTTTTTGTTGCTGAGCTAAAATTACTCGCTAATAAAATCGGCATAAAGAAAATAGACGCGCATGCAGCAGGAGGGCGATTAGTTTTTGGTTCTGAGCCTAAGTTGAATATGCAGGTATTGCTTACTTTGATTCAAACACAAGCTGCCGTGTATAAATTTGAAGGTGGAACTATTTTACGTTTTACGAAAAACTTTGCCGCAACAGAAGAGAAAATAGATTTTATTAACGTGTTATTAAAACAATTAACGGACGATACCTTATGAGTTATTCATTGAAGCTCGCTTTTTTCTTAAGCTTATTTTTTCTGCATGGTGTAGCACAGGCTGATGTTAAGTACTTTAATGTAGAAGTGATTGCTTTTAAGCAAAGCGCACCTAGTTCAGAAGTTTTTGATCAGACAGAAAGTGAAATTGAAGCGGTGAGTCGTTTTTCGCGTGCCACACGGGGCAAGAAAAGTATGAATTCTTTGTATGGGAGGCTGCAAAAATCGAATGAATACAGGCCTTTTTATTATAAGGCGTGGAAAGTGTCCGCGAAAAGCGGTCGTATGAGTTTGCCAATAGAAATTTATGATGCAGGTCAAAAAATGACTGGCTGGATTAAAATTCAGCGCGGCGAATTAATTCATATTCATGCCGATATAGAAATATCACCTTCAGAAAGTTTGGATGAGGATGGTTTGATTTATCATTTAAAAGAAAAACGTCGGGTTTTATACCGAGAATTGCACTATTTAGATCACCCTAAGTTTGGCATGATAGTGCGAGTGCTACCTAATTAGTTTTAGGTTTATTCTGTTAATAAAATCTCTTTTAAAAAAGGCACGGATAATTTACGTTTAGCGACCAAGGTAGCTTGCTCTAATTTAGGCAGCAAAGCCCATAAATCAGATAAGTTACGTGTGTAATTTTTTTTAAGAAACTCGCCCACTGGCTCAGGAATATCTAAGCCGAGATATTTTGCTTTGCAGGTAAAGGCCGCAATTAAATCATCATCGGATAATTCGTTTAATTTTAAAGTTAATCCCCAACTTAAACGCGTTTTCAAGTCGGGAAGTTGTAGTTTTAAAAATTTCGGTGGGCAGTTGGCAGCAATAAGCAGGTGCTTATTATTGCTACGCTGGCGATTATAAAAATTAAACAGCCCTAGTTCCCAGCTCTTATCGCCAGCGCAATGTTGAATGTTATCAATACAAACTAAATCAAATGACTCTAAGCCATCTAGAACGCGAGGGTTGATTAGGTTTTTATTGGCGATGTCCAAATAAAATGCACTCATTTTATTGCGGTGTGCAGCCTGACAGCAAGCCTGTAAGAGATGTGATTTCCCCGTGCCTTCATCACCCCAAATAAATAGCTGCTGCTCTCCTTGATGATTACTTATGTCTGTTAAATAGCTAACAGCCTCAGTATTGCTGCCGGTATAAAAACTAGCAAAAGATTGCTCTGCATTGGTATCAAACTGTAGTGTAAGTTGTTCTGACATTATTAATGATTTTTAGCGGCGTATTTTACAAACAAACTACTGCTTAAAAACAGCAGGAAACTGAAAGTGACTTCTAAAGCAGGTAGCATGAAATCAGTGCGGGCATAGGTTTCTATACTGCCATGAATAAAATAAGGCATGCTGAGGTAAGCCATCCAAGAACAACTTTTTAAATTACCCTTTAAAAAACCACGAAAAGGTAAAAGCAGAGGCGTGACTGTGATGATTAATAGTAGTGCCACAGGTAATTTTTCCGGCGGCGAAATAATCGTGTTCCAAAGCATTAGCAGGCTAAATAGCGCAAGATAAGAAACTAAGGCAATCGAATAATAGATGCGTGCATTCATGATGTTTTTAATTTTAAAGCGGTATTGGCTAAACGAGCGCCGAGCGCAAAGCAGAGTGTTTTTTCATCTTTACTTAATGCTGAGTGTTCGTGGGAAACGTGGCTAGCACCATAAGGTGTTCCGCCCGTTTGTGTTTCTCTTAAGGCATCTTCACTGCTGGGAATGCCTAAAAGCAGCATGCCGTGGTGTAGTAAAGGTAGCATCATAGATAAGAGTGTAGTTTCTTGTCCGCCATGCATGCTGCCGGTGGCGGTGAAAACGGCCGCAGGTTTATTAGAGAGCGCACCACTGAACCAAGCTTCCGTTGTGCCATCAATAAAGTATTTTAGCGGCGCAGCCATATTACCAAAGTGAGTAGGGCTGCCCAACGCAAGTCCATCACATGCTGATAAATCATCTAAACTGGCATATAAATGCCCCGCATCAGGAATACTTGCTTCTGATTGCTCGCACACACTGGAAATATTAGGCACGGTGCGAATGAACGCTTCTGCACCTTCAATAGATTCAATGCCTCTTGCTATATTCTGAGCCATTGTTTTAGTCGCACCATTGCGGCTGTAATATAAAACTAAAATTCGTGTCATTTTATAAAATAGCGAGTACATCTTCAGGTGGACGACCAATCGCTGCTTTACCATTAGTAACAACAATAGGGCGTTCAATTAATTTAGGCGTAGCAATCATGCCGGCAATTAACGCAGCGCGATCTAAATCTGGATTATCCATCCCGGTTGCTTTGTATTCTGCTTCTTTAGTGCGCATGAGTGCGCGAGGCTCTATATTAAGGAGTGTTAAAATAGAATCCAACTCAGTCGCCGTCGGCGGTGTTTTTAAATACTCTATAATATCTGGAGTAACGCCTTGCTCTTCAAGTAATTGTAAAGTTTGGCGCGATTTACTACATCGTGGGTTGTGATAGATTTTTACACTCATCAGACTTCCTGCTTCAAATAAATGGGATGCTTATAGTAGCACTTTTTTATGTGAATAAATTAAGTAAACGCGTTATTATTAGCGCTTAAATCGCTTGATTTATAGTGTACTTTTTCTGATGTAATTTCTGAATAGGAAATTATTTGTAGTTTTTATAAAAAACTACTTGCAGAGATTAAAAAGCGATGTATAATACTCAAATAGTTTCAGGGTCCTTAGCTCAGCTGGTAGAGCACCGCACTTTTAATGCGATTGTCGCGAGTTCGAATCTCGCAGGACCCACCACTAATTCTAAAAGCAGTCTCAGTTA